>Ga0153954_1000109_pt1 | contig 72628 bp, 52 predicted proteins | sample TSFL038MetaG_FD_102277 | JGI IMG/M metagenome (GOLD analysis project Ga0153954, IMG submission 102277) | Attine ant fungus gardens microbial communities from Florida, USA - TSFL038 MetaG | ecosystem: Host-associated > Fungi > Mycelium > Unclassified | place: USA: Florida, Wekiwa Springs State...
ATAAAATAAAAGGCGCCCCAGGAACATTCCCCCCCACAATAACGAACTCCGTAGAGGATTCGGCAACCATGGTTCGCACGATACTTCAGGCACTGGCCGCCTGCCTCGTGACTTTCTTGATCTGTGCCGTGATCTATCCGGCGACGGTTTGGGGAATCGGCCAGGTCGTTTTCCATCACCAGGCCGAAGGGAGCCTGATCAAGCGCGACGGCAAAGTGATCGGCTCCGAACTCATCGCGCAGCCGTTCGCGTCCGAGAAGTACTTCCAACCCCGGCCTTCCGCCGTCGACTACAAGGCCGATGCGGCGGGTGGCTCCAACCTGGGAACAAAAAATCCTGATCTTTTCAAAAAAGTAGCTGAGCGTGCAACGGCGCTCAAGGCGACTCCGGAGAATCCCGCCCCCACCGATCTGGTGACGGCGTCGGGTTGTGGGCTCGATCCGGATATCAGTCCCGAAGGTGCGTTGTACCAAGCCTCCCGCGTCGCCACCGCGCGAAAGATTCCGCTCGAGCATGTTCGCAACCTGATCGAGCAGCACACCCGACGTTACGGAGCCATCATCGGTGGCCCGTTCCGGGTCAACGTGCTCGAGCTCAATCTCGCGCTCGACGACGAAGCGCGGAAGTCTTGACGGGAGTCGACGCCGATGGCGATCACAGAACCGCCCCGTCCGAGTCCTGAGCAATTCCTCAACTTGATTCGCCGTCAGGAACGAGGCCGGCTCAAGGTCTATCTCGGCTCCTCAGCCGGTGTCGGAAAAACCTACGCCATGCTTCTTGAGGGTCACCGCCTCAAGAAGCAGGGCGTCGATGTCGCCATCGGCATCGTCGAAACCCATGGCCGGGCCGAGACCGCCGAGCAGCTCGGCGACCTCGAGATCATTCCCCCCCGCGCGATCGAGTACCGCGGAGTGACCCTCCGCGAGATGGACCTCGACGCCGTCCTCGCCCGCCGCCCCAGCGTCTGCCTCGTCGACGAGCTCGCCCACACCAACGCCCCGGGCAGCCGCCACGGCAAACGTTACCAAGACGTCGAGGATCTCCAACGCGCGGGGATCCACGTGATCACCACCGTCAACGTCCAACACCTGGAGAGCCTCTACGACGAGGTCGAACGCTCAACCGGCGTCAAGGTCAAAGAGCGTCTGCCGGACAGCGTCCTGGGCGAAGCCGACCAGATCGTCAACATCGACGTCTCGGCCGAAGACTTGCTTGAACGTCTCAGGGCAGGCAAAGTCTACCCGCCTGAACGGGCCGAGCGCGCCCTCGAGAATTTCTTCACGGCCCCCAATCTGACCCGACTGCGTGAGATCACCCTCACGGAGATGGCCCACCTCATCGACCGCCGCAACCGTCGCGCCGAGGCTGACCAAGCCCCGGTTTCCGCGACGGAACGCGTCATGGTCGGCCTCTCCAGCGGCAGCCCGAGCGCCCCTGCCTTGCTCCGCAAGACGGCTCGCCTCGCCGACCGGCTCAACGCCCCCTGGTATGCCGTCTACATCCAAACCCCCGCGGAAGACCTCACCCGCGTCGACGCCGCAACCCAACGCGTCTTGAGCAAGAACCTCGAACTCGCCCAACAGCTCGGCGGCGTGCCGATGACCTTCCGAGGCAAAGACGTCTCCAGCACGATCGCCGCATTCGCATGCGAGTACGGCATCAAAGTCATCGTCATGGGCAGAAGTCGCCAGCCCTGGTACAGCCGCCTCTTCGGAGGCTCAATCCTCGACAGCATCCTGCGCAATTGCCAAGGCATCGACGTCATGATTGTCGACGTCTGAATCCGAAAAAGCCATCAACTCCACTCAGAAAAAAGGGACCGGCTCCGCGTTCGCAAGGTGCCGGTCCCTTTTCTCTGAGTGGAGCATCCGGCAAGCCCCTTTCGCGTAGTGGTGCATCCACCAAGTGGCTTTCCCGTAGTGCTTTGTCAACCCTAAGAAAACGGGTGCAGACGGCCTGCCGTAGGGTGGGCATTGCCCACCGATCTTCGCTGAGGCCAACAGTTTGGTGGGCAATGCCCACCCAACCAAAAGGAATCGCTTACCCGTCAATCGAACGTTGACAAAGCAGTAGGGTGGGCACTGCCCACCAATCTTGTGGCTTCGACCAGGGTTTAATCCCTGGTGGGCAATGCCCACCCTACAAGAAGGAGACTTGTCGGATGCTCCACTTAGCGCGATGAAACCGAGATCCTACTCCTTGCGCGCATTTTCGCCGTCGTTGACGCCTGGGATGCCCTCCGTCAGGACCGCCTCTATCGCCGTGCCTGGCCCGAATCCCAGGTCCGAGAACACATCCGCAGTCTCGCCGGAACCCACCTCGACCCGAACATCGTTCCCATCTTCCTCGAGACTCTGCTGCGGAAAACCAATGCCGAGCGTCCCCTCATCGTCTGACAAAGACCAAGACCACACCGGCAACCCCTAAAGCCACTCCTCCCAATCACTTATAAAAAGTTCCCGACAAACCGACGAACCCCTTCCCAGCATCTCCATAATGGGGTGGCACTAACGCCGAATCAACTTTTCGAGAGTTATTCATGAATTTTGCAAAAACAGCGACACTGGTTTGGCTCTGTTCGGTCTGTCTGAGGACGGCCGTGGCGGATGACCGAGAGCTCGGGAAACGACTTGATCAGGTCATTGATCGTGCAATCACCGAGAAGAAAATTGTGGGTCTGGTGGCGCTCGTCGCTCGGGATGGCCGGATCGTTTATCACCGCGCTGCGGGGTTGGCGGATCGAGAAACGGGTCGTCCCATGCGCGAGGACGAGGTCTTCCGGCTCGCGTCCATGTCGAAAGTGATCGTAACGGCAGCGGCATTGGCCTTGGTCGAACAGGGGCGGCTCCGGCTCGATGATCCCGTCACGAAGTGGCTTCCCACGTTTCGTCCCAAGCTTGCCGACGGCAGGGAGCCGACAATCACCATCCACCAGCTTTTGACGCATACGGCCGGCCTAACCTATGGGTTCCTCGAAGGCGAGGACGGTCCCTATCACCGGGCCAACGTCTCCGACGGCCTGGATCAGCCCGGTCTCTCACTCGACGAAAATCTGCGACGAATCGCAACGGTACCACTGTCGTTCGAGCCGGGAACGGCTTGGAACTACTCCGTGGCGACGGACGTCTTGGGGGCGGTGCTCGAAAACGTCGCTCAAGCACCGCTCTCCGAAGTGGTGGCTCAACTCGTCACCGGCCCACTCGGAATGAAAACTACGGGGTTCTATGCGCACACCCCTGCGCGGCTCGCCACACCATATGGCGACGGCTCGCCGGAACCGATCCGCATGTCGGATCCTTATCTCGTCAAATCTGGTAAGACGACTCGCTACCGCTACGCGCCCTCGCGCGTTTTCGATCGGAAGTCATTCCCGTCGGCAGGCGCGGGGTTGATCGGCACGGCGAGCGACTATGTCACCTATCTGGAGACAATCAGAAAGGGCGGGTCCCCGATCTTGAAGCCCGAAACGGTGCGCAAGATGACCACGAACCGAATCGGCGACCTGCCGTTCGAAGGCCGGGGCTGGGGATTCGGCTACGGCTTTGCCGTCCTTCTGGACAAAACCAAGACCGCGGCTCCTCATGATCTAGGCACGTATCAATGGAGCGGTGCCTACGGGAGCCATTTCTTCGTCAACCCCGTCCGGCAACTCACTGTCGTGGTGCTCACCAATACGGCGGTTGCCGGAATGATTGGTACCTTTCCGAATGACCTGCGAGCCGCCGTCTATGCCGAGGAGCACGGAACAGCCAAGTGAACCGACCCTCGCGGCGAGGGAAGAGGTCAAGTTCTGAGTCCTTCTCGCGCCGCCCTGACCTCGCATTGAGAAGAGATTTGCAAACGAGTAGGCCTCGCACTTCCCAATCAGAGACTTTCCAACCAACGTCTCATCCCCGCCGGCTCCTCACCGAACATGAGCGAACCGGGGACGATCCAGTCGGCTCCCGCGGCTTTGAGATCGGGAACGCTCTGGCGACGGATACCGCCATCGACCTCGATCTCCGTCGCCAGTCCGCGCGAGTCGATCAGGGAACGTGCTCGGCGCACCTTATCGGGTATGCGGCCGTCGAGCGCCGCCCCTTTGATGCCAACCTCGGTGCCGAAAATGGTGACGAGGTCAAGCTCGGACCAGAATGGCTCAAGCCGCTCCAGACCCTCCTCGATCCGGAGCGAGACTCCCGTGAGCTTCCCGCGCTCTTTGATCGCCCGCAGAACCGGAGCAAGATCCTCGACGGAGTCAAGGCAGACGATGAAACCATCGGCCCCGGCCTCGGAGAAGGGTCCCACCCAGGCCATGGGATCCGCCGTCATCAAGTGCACCTCGAGCGGCAGACGCGTTCGCTTCCTCACAGCCGCCACAAGGTCGGGGAAGAAGAGCAGTGTCGGCACGTAGTGGCCGTCGGCTACGTCGAGGTGAAACCGCTCCGAAAACGGCTCGACCCGTGCGATCTCCGCACCAAGGTTCATCAAGTCGGCCGACCAGAGTGATGTCGAACATTTTAGCATGAGGGATATCCCAGGAACGAAAGTCTCGGGCCCACGGCGGATCTAACAATTGATTTCTCGAAAAGGCCACCAAGTCCCAGATGTCGGGAACGGAATCTGCAGGTAGTGCAAGACTTGAACCCACAATCAGGAACCAGGATCAAGGCTCATCCGGCCCAACGATGGATCTTCCGAACGTGCGCAAGAACAATTCCCGGTCGTTCCCGAAATCCGGGGTTCGGACCGGCGGCTTGAGTTTCGACCACGCATTGCCGCTTATAAAATCAGAAATCAAGACAGGCCCGCCTCAACCACGAGAGTACCCGTCCGAAAGAACCCTACAGGGGATTGGCTCGCGCGATGGAAGGCCCGCGCTCCATCTTATCGAGATCTGGGCGGATTGAGCCGACATGATCGACCCAAGCACCGTCCACAAGCCGGTCCGTCGCGCCCACTCCCAGGGCGCCTCCATCGTCAGTGGTGGCGCTCACCCTGCCTTTGAACGTTGGGCTCGGATCACGTTGAGAGCTCTGGGAGTTCCCTTGGCCATGGTCTCGCTCATCGTGGATGGCGAACCGGTGCTCAAAGGGTATGCCAAACAACCCGAGGCATGGCCTACGGAGTCGGGCCTCCTACGAGCCGATCCGTATTGCCAGCAAGTTGCCGATTTGGGAAAACCTCTCGCCATCCCCGACGTCCAGGAACAGCAAAACGACCGGAGTACGGGGCCATTCGAAGCAGGGATTGCCAAGCCCAACGGCGCCTACCTCGGGATTCCCCTCTTCGCCCCCGACGGAGACCTTTGGGGCGTCCTCTGCGCTCTTGAGCCCAACCCGAGACCTTGGTCATCTCACGAACTGGAGCTGCTGAGCGACCTGGCCGCCTCGTTGGCGACGGAAGTCGGACTCATTCGCGAACCCGAACAGCCTCGCGCTGGCGCAGAAACCGCGATCGTCCCCTCGGAACCCCCTTGGCAAGCCCTGATCGATGCGATGCCCGACCTGGCTTGGATTGCCCGGAGCGATGGGCGTCTCGAAGCCTTCAATTACCGCTGGTCCGAATTCACCGGGCTCGGCCGCACGGAGAGCCTCGACGGAGGCTGGATTCAGGCGATCGCCCCCAACGACCGCCAGCGCTGCCTCGAGGCCTGGCAACACGCGATCGATACGGGACAAAGTTACGAGCTGCCCTGCCGCTTCCTCGCAGCCGACGGATCCGAGCGATGGTTCCTCCTACGGATGTCTGCCTGGGTCGGCGCCCACGGCCGGGTTGAAGCCTGGCTCGGAAGCGCCACCGATATCCAAAGCCTGAAGGAGTCCGAACTCGAGCTTCGCCACCAGAGCGAACTGATCGAAACCCTCACCAAAACGGCCACCGAAGGACTCTGCCTGCTCGACCTCCAGGGCCGGCTGACATTCATCAACCCCGCGGTCGAACATATTCTGGGTTGGTCGGCGTCCGAACTGGTCATGAAACGGCTCGAGGATCTGGTCCTCCCAAATTCGGGCAAGCCTCCCTTTCATAACCCCGAGCAATGGCCTCCTCGAAGCGTTCTCGAAACCGCCGTGATCGTGCGCGACCGTGAGGGGCAATGGTACCGGAAAGACGGCCAAACGATTACAGTCTCTTATTCATGTTCACCTCTATTACGCGAAGGAAAACTCGTCGGTGCCGTACTGGCGATGGGGGACATCACCGAGCGTAAGCATTCGAGTCAGGCGCTTTTGATCAATCGCGAACGGCTTGACCTGGTCATTCGTACGACCGAGCTCGGACTTTGGTACTGCGACCTGCCCTGCGGACGCCTGCGCTGGAATGCAAAGTGTAAGGAGCATTTTGGCTTACCTCAGGAGGCTCAGGTCACCATCGACACGTTCTACGAGTGGCTCCACCCGGACGACCGCGAGCGCAGCCGCCAGGCCGTAGCTCGGGCGATCGAAACGAAGATGCCCTACGACATCGAGTATCGAACGATCGGTCTCGACGGCCGCCAGCGCTGGATTCGAGCGATCGGCAAAGCGTTCCACGACGCCTCGGGAAATCCGCTGCGGTTTGATGGAATCACCGTCGATACCACGGAGCAAAAACAGGCCGAACGAGCATTACAGGTGGCGAAAGAGACCGCGGAATCCGCAAGTCGAGCCAAGGATCAATTCCTCGCCGCGCTCTCTCACGAACTGCGAACCCCCTTGACGCCGGTACTGGTCAGCGTCACCGCCATGCTCGAGGATCCCGAAACACCGGCAAGCGTGCGACCGACTCTCGAGATCACGCGCCGGAATATCGCCCTGGAGGCCAGGCTGATCGATGACCTCCTCGACATGACGCGGATCAGCCAAGGCAAACTCCGGCTCCACCGCGAGCTCGTCGATGCGCATGAAATGGCCGAACGGGCTTTGGAGATCTGTCGCGACGAAATCGGTACCGCCGGGCTCGAACTCGAGTTGAATCTCCAGGCGGCTTCGCATCATGTCGATGCCGATCCCGCGCGGCTCCAGCAGATGATCTGGAACCTGATCAAGAACGCGGTCAAATTCACACCGAAGCGGGGCCTCATCCGAGTGCAAACCCGCAACGAGACGTTATCCGGCGGGGCCTCGAATGCGCCGAACTGGGTCATCGAGGTCAGCGACACGGGGATTGGGATCGAGATCGACGTCTTACCGAAAATTTTCAACGCGTTCGAGCAAGGCGACCCCACGATCACCCAGCAATTCGGCGGGCTGGGGATGGGGCTAGCGATCAGTCGCTCGCTGGCCGAAGCCCACAACGGCTGCCTCTCGGCCTGGAGTGCCGGGCGCAATCAAGGGGCGACCTTCACACTCCGGCTCCCTTCGATCACCGTATCGGCGAAAATGCCCGAACCGCCGCCTCCGACCGACCCCGGGGCCTCGAAATCGTTGTCCGCGCTCAGGCTACTCTTGGTCGAAGATAACGCAGACACGCTCCGGGTCATGACCCGGTTGCTCCGAGCGCGCGGCTATCACGTCATCCCGGCCGACTGTGTCGCCAGCGCTCTCCAGGCCGACGGAGTCTTTGGACCGTTCGACCTCATCGTCAGCGACATCGGCCTGCCCGACGGCAGCGGCCTGGACGTCATCCGGCAAATCCGGACCACGCATGCCGTGCCCGGCATCGCCCTCTCGGGATTCGGGACGGAAGAAGACCTTCGAAAAAGCGGTGAGGCGGGTTTCGTCACCCACCTCACCAAACCGGTCGACTTCCCCACTCTCGACGCGGCCATCCGCCGAGTCGCGCGGGCCCGGAATTTCGCCGAGCCCACATCCTCCTCTTGAGATCGACCCTTCGCGCCCTGACAGGCTTTCACCATGTCACGGAAAGCCGTAGCGGGGGACAGCGAGCCTTCACACCTCGCAATACTTACTTCTTGATCCCTTCGATACTGACGTTCACCCAAACGTCATCGCCGATCGCTCCAGCCATCTTGGTCATCCCGAACTGGCTCTGTTTGACGAAGAAACTGGCGTCGATCCCTGCGATGGGAACTCCGGTCGGGCCTTTGGCCGATCCCGTCGGCACGACCTTGATCTGGATCGGGCGAGTCTGACCATGGAGTGTCAGATCACCAGAGACATCGTAGCCGTCGCTGGCCTTGGTGACCGACTTGCTCTTGAATTGGATGATGGGAAACTGAACCGCATTGAAGAAGTCGGGCCCCTTCAAGTGCTGGTCACGCTTGGCGTTTCCGGTGTCGACGCTCGCGGCCTTGACCTGGAACTCGAGCTGGCTCTGAGAGGGATCGGCCTCGTTCAGAACGAACCCGCCCGAGATGTCGTTAAAACGGCCCCAGGCGTTGCTGGTGTTCATATGCTTGACCCGAAAGACCACCGCAGAGTGGACCGGGTCGGCCGTGAAGGCATCGGCAGCCTGAGCGGCCGGGGCCGCGATTCCCGTCGCAACACCCAAAGCAACGAACCAACCAGACAGTCGCAGAATCATCAGCATCCTTCCTTTCACTTTCGACTCGATCCCGGAAACACCAGGGATCACGATGAGACGCGTAGAAGCCGAAGACGACCCCATTGACCGGTAGATAATCGCTCCCGGACCGTCGATCGTCCAGTCCCTTCCCGTCGCCTCTCCGTGGTCCGTTCTCAATGGCCCCGCTCACAAGCGGCAGGCCTTGATCAGAACGTACTCTCTTCACGATTTCTTGAAAATTGCCGATCTCCCAACATCTCTGACAACTCCTCGCACAAGAGTTTCCCCCGGGAACTCCGGAGGCATGTCAGAGCAAGGGGGGATCCATCAAACATGCTTCTTCGAGAGAAACAAGCGTCGTGTCCGTCCTCGCCGTCCCCAGGCGATCACCGCGGCAATGACGAGCAAGACCAAGGGGACGACCGGGCTAGTCTTGAGGAGTACCAGGTGTGCCCCCACAGCCCCTGCCATGATGGCGACCACGAAAAGAGCTCCGAGCCCGCATGTCCTGGGCACAACCAAGGCGATCGCCGCCACGATCTCGAGGACACCAGTCACGTATCGGAACCACTGGCCAAAGCCGATGGCCTCGAACTCCTTGACCATGGCCTCAACGCCGACGAGTTTCGCACTCCCCGCCGCTTCGAACACCAAGGCGAGCAGAATTTGGAAGATCCAGAGCACGATGTTGCCGACCTTCGCGGTTCCCGATACCGACATCGCTGAATTGGGCTCGGCGTGAACATCCGGCATGGAATCCCTCCTCCCTCATCCGCCGTTCCTGCTTGTACCGCAGTCGCACCTCCTGCAAGGCAGTTCGGCGCTCTCAAGTGACTTATGACTTCATTCACATCCTTCCCTTGGGGCTGCGATGACGTATTATTCCACTGGCGGATCTGGAGGGAATAGCGCCATTTCGCCGGATTTCTGGTCCAATCGTCCAAGAAGCCGAAGGATTGACGGATGGATGTCCTAGCCGATGTGCTCCAAAGCGTACGTCTTCGCAGTCAGGTGTACGGTCGGATGGAGTTGACAGCGCCTTGGGGGATGAGGCTTGACCTGGGGCAACATGCACATCCCGTCTTTTACGTGGTCTCGCGAGGAACGTGCTGGCTCGAAGTGGACGGCGTCGAGAACTCCGTCCCCCTCGCCGGTGGCGATTTCGTCTTCATGCCTCGGGGAGGTCCGCTCACGCTTCGCGATCACCCGACGACCCCGGCACGCGATTTCGCCGGCGTCCTCACCGATATGGGCAAGACGCTCTCAGACTGCCCCTCGTCCGACCGAATCCTGCGCTACGGTGGCGGCGGCGCGCCGGTCTCACTCGTGAGCGGGTGCTTTACCTTTGAAGATGGGGGAGCCAACCCATTGGTCGAATCGCTGCCGCCACTCATCCACGTGAAAGGCGATCAAGGGGCGCCGGTGCGTTGGCTCGAGTCAACGCTCCAGTTCCTGGCAGCCGAGGCCGGCTCACCGCTACCGGGCACCGAGACAATTCGCAGTCGGCTCGCCGATATCCTCTTAATTCAAGCGATCCGGGTACATATCGCGGCCGAGCCCGATCGCCCTTCAGGCTGGCTCCGAGCCTTGACCGACCCTCAGATCGGTCGGGCTCTCCGCCTGATTCACGAAGATCCGGCCGCCCCCTGGACGGTCGACCAACTCGCCGAACGCGTGGCCATGTCGCGCTCGGCCTTCGCCGACCGCTTTCGTTCCTTGGTCGGCGTCCCGCCGCTCGGCTATCTCACACGTTGGCGAATGCACAAGGGAGCCTGCATGCTGCATCGCGGCCAGATGACCGTCGCCGCCGTCGCCCGCGCCGTGGGTTACGAAACTGAAGGCTCCTTCGGCAAAGTCTTCAAGCGTTATACCGGCACAACCCCCGGCGATTACCGAGCCTCCTCGCGCGAACGCCTCGCGCCCGTGCACAATTAGAGCGGATTTCGATTGGATAACCTACGAAATCCCGGAAGATCCGAGTGAAATCTCTGGGATCTATGAGTTGGACGCACCATCAAGCGATGCCATGTCGATGGCCGCATTGGGTGACTCTGATAGTTTGTCCACCAGCGGGCCAAGGCTCGCGCCACTAGTGAACAAGCCACCAGTGCCACCCAATACGCCTATTGACTTCGACCTGGGACTTTCCTCTCTCTTGCTTTGGGTGTATGCCATCCGAACGGTACTTGCTCTAGAGGCTATCCGGATCGGGTTTGGCCACGTGAGATTAGAGCCTCGGCAGGCCAAGGCCTGCCCTACAAAAAACTTGCCGGATGCACCACTCAGTGGCCCCTCCGGCAACAGGACAACGTGTTCCGGATGACGCTCGGATGCCACAAACGAGTCGGCAACTCTGGACACAACCGCAAAACATCACTTGTCGGTATTTTGCTTCCCTTTATCGGAATCCTCCAGCACTTCTCGCCCCTGAAGGGCTACCCGCAAGTCGACTTCTTTTTTCCAGGGCCTGGCCAGGGAACGTAACCCTTCATGGATCGGAGGATTCGGTGCGGTCGAGATCTTGGATCCAGGAACGGCGCAGGGGTAAGATGGCGGTCATGAAGTCACCGACTTATCGCATCGAGTCGTCGTGCGCCTCAATTCGCACCCTGTTCCGCAGAGGTAACTCTCCATGCAACGGAATTTCGTCCTAACCCTGACCGGGCCCGACCGGATCGGGATCGTTGAGAGAGTGACCGGGCTGTTGCTCAACCGAAGCGGCAACGTAGAAACCAGTCGGATGGCCCGTCTCGGCGGTGAGTTCGCGGTCCTCATGCTGGTAACCATGCCGACCGAGCAATGCGCCGCCCTGGATGAAGACCTGGCAAGCCTGATCGCCCAGGGCTATAAGGTGACGACCACGCAGGCCGAGCAAACCTACGCCGAGTCCCACCCCGACTGGCTCCCCTATCACATTGAAGCCCAAGGGGCCGACCACGAGGGAATCATTCACCAGATCGCCCAGTACCTTTCTCAACGCGGCATCAACATCGAATCCATGGATTCGGAAACGTTCTCCGCACCGATCAGCGGCAGTCCCCTCATCACCATGACCGCCGAGGTCGTCGTCCCGCCCAGCCTGGCTGAGCAAGCCTGGGAAGCCGGGCTCGAGAATCTCGGCAGTCAGTTGAACCTGGAGATCACGGTATCCAAGTTGACGAGCGAGTGATTCGACCGCAGGCCAACGTTTTTCAGCCCGTAAGCCGCCGAGGAGTCTGATTGAGCCATGTTTGACCTTCCCGCAATCCAAGCCGCGCTTCGTCACTTTAAGTTCGATGGCTGGCTCCTCGGCGACTTCCGGGGCAGTAACCTCCTGGCCAGGCGTGTCCTCGACCTCGACGGCAAGCCGATTTCCTCGCGACGCTTCTTCTACGCCATCCCCGCCACGGGCACCCCCAAGAAGCTCGTGCACTCGATCGAGACCCGAGTCCTCGACCACCTGCCCGGCGACAAGACGATTTACCTCCGTTGGAAGGAGCTCGAGGACGGCATCGCCCACCTCACTTCCGGGATGCGCCGAGTTGCCATGGAATACTCTCCGCGCAACTGGAATCCGTACATCGCGCGGATCGACGCCGGCACGATCGAAGTCGTGCGTTCGCTCGGTCTCGACATCGCCTCCTCGGGGGACCTCGTCCAGCTTTTCGAGGCAACCTGGGATGCCGAACAATGGAAACTGCACCTCGAGGCCGAAGCCGGCACGACGAGCGCCTACGACGTCGCCTGGAACCTGATCGCCGACCGCACCCGCAATGGCGGCTCTGTCGGTGAATGCGAGGTCCAAAGAGCCATCCTGGCTCATTTCGAGAAGCATGGCCTCACCACCAGCCATCCCCCTGACGTCGCCGTCGGCCCCCACAGCGCCGACCCGCACTACGAACCTAACCCCCAGGCCGACACCCCCATCCGTAAAGGGGACTTCGTCCTCATCGACCTCTGGGCCAAGAGCAAGAAACCACGAGGCGTCTACAGCGACCTGACTCGCGTCGGCTTCGTCGGCGAAGAGGTCCCCTCCGAATATGAGGCGATCTTCCAGATCGTGAGCCGAGCCCGAGACGCCGCGATCGCCCTGGTTCGTGAAGCCTTCGCCACCAAACGGCCCCTTCAAGGCTGGGAAGTCGACCAGGCCGCCCGTCGCGTCATCGAAGACGCCGGCCACGGCGCCGAGTTCTTCCACCGCACCGGCCACAGCATCGGCCAAGAAACGCACGGTAACGGTGCCAACATGGACGACATCGAGACCCATGAAGAGCGTCTCGTCCTCCCTCGCACCTGCTTTTCCATCGAACCCGGCATCTACTTCACCGGGAAATTCGGCATCCGTAGCGAAATCAACGTCTTCGTTGATGCCAACAGCCAGGTCCACGTCACCGGCGGCCTCCAGTCGAAAGTCGTCCCCATTCTTGCTCCTTGATCACAAATCAGCTGACAGAATACAACACGACTACAAAGATCTCGGGCCACGCCTCTCGCCTACGCGTGAGGCATGAACGGTGATGAATCCGTCCAGATATCGAGAATTAAGCTCATGATCTCTATCAGTCATACAGATTACCCTCTTTCCACAGCTCCGAGGATCCCGTAAAATTTCGGACTATGCTCGGGTAGGGTCGAATTCCAAGCCGATAAGATCTCAGAAGACAGCCCCCCACACTCCGAATCTCCTCGGCACTCATTCCCGGCATTAAGACTCACGCCTTGATCCCATGAGATGGAACCGCGACATCGCGGTCCGTTCTCGCGCGCCCACATTTATAAGGATTCAATCATGCAACGAAGAATATCCCGTGGCTTTACTCTCATCGAGTTACTGGTGGTGATCGCGATCATTGCGGTGCTGATCGCATTGCTGCTGCCGGCCGTACAGGCCGCGCGTGAGGCCGCGCGGCGTGCCCAATGCGTTAACAACTTGAAGCAATTGGGCCTGGCTGTCCAGAACTACATTTCGCAGCAGAACGCGTTCCCCCCGCTCTTCACGAACTTCTCCGCCTTTCCCTCAGCTCCGACGGCACTGGCCAATGGCGACTGGATGCTCGGGTGGGCCGTCTCGATCCTCCCGATGATGGAGCAGCAGGCGCTTTTCAATGCGACGAATTACTCCTTTGGGGCCGATCAGCCCCAGAATCTCACCCTCTCACAATCGAAGGTCAGCGCCCTGATCTGTCCCTCCGAGAGCCTCAACACCGGGACCTGGCTCCCCTCGAGCTTCATCAACTACGCGGCCAACTTCGGCGGCCCCTGCAACATCTCCGCCTGGAACGGCGCGATCACTCCCATGGCCAGTTCCTCGACGGGAGTGAACGGACTCGACTTTAGCAACGGGAACGTGGGCAGCCGAGGGATCGAAGGGATCCAGGACGGTACCTCCAACACGGCCCTCTTCAGTGAAAAGCTCAACGGAATCACGGTGACAACGCCGATTCCTGCCGGCTCATCGGGCCAGCCTCTCCGTGTTGCCTTCTTGGTTTCGGGCATAACGAATACGCCCGACACCGGCGGCGCGGCCCAGGCCGTTCAGTTCTACCAGGCCTGCAAGAACCTCTCTACTGGAACGCTCTCCACGGCCGATGCCTTCGGATTCTCGGGGGCCGTCTGGGCGGGCGGACACGGTTCCACGCTTCGTTTCAACGCCTACAATCATTTCAACACACCCAATGGGCTGACGTGTATCGACACTCAGCCACCTGGTGATGTCACCGACGCAGTCACCGCGTCCAGCAACCATTCCGGCGGGGTCAACGTCGGTCTATGCGACGGCTCGGTCCGGTTCGTGAAATCCTCGATCTCCTACCAGACATGGTGGGGCATAGGCTCCCGCGCCGGAAGCGAGATCATCAGCTCCGACTCCTTCTGATCCGTGAACCGCACCCTTCGGAGAAGCGCGGCTCCTGGCCAATCATCCCCTCCTCGTCACGAGTTCGTGAGCCTCGTGACGGGGACCGGACACCTTTATGGTTTTCGCAAGGATCGCGGACACCGGGATGGCCGTCGCACGCATTCTCCCGTGGGGAACGCTGGCTGAGGCAAACAAGTCCGCGTGTCCTTGCCACTCCGTGAAGGTTCCCCCCCCTTGCACAGGTCTTCCGCAGAAAATTGTGCGTAATTCATCCGAAAAACGCTCCAACTTACTTGTCCAGGTCACGAGGCGACGAGTGGAGCTGGGAATACCTGGGCCTTTGCCTCATTCCTCCGCCGCGCCATCTCCTTGCGCGGCAGTGCCCTCCGATCACGCAAGCTCGCCGGGCGATCCTCTCGCGTTCGTTTACAAACCTGCGACTCAGGACACGACCGAGTTTTCGCCATCCTTCAAACTTCATTTTCCTGACAAATCATAGATCCAACCTTTCGATCCAGGACCAAACGATGAACCACCTTAAGCGAACCATGTACAGGGCCATCTTCCTGACCATCGGCCTCGTGGGATGCAGTGGGGGCACCGATGGGCCACCCTCCCAGGAAGAGCAGAAGAAGGCGCAGGACCTGGCGAAGGATTTCCGGAGCCAGTTTCCCATGCCGAAAGCTTCCCGGGCGCGCAAGTAAGATCCTATGCGCAGGGCCACCACCCAGGGAAAAGGCCGGCATCAAAGCGAGCCCTGCGAAAGGCGGGTGGCCTGCCCACGGAGACGTGGGCATGAGCCATCGGCTCATGATTCACAGCCGAGGTTACTTCTCAACGCCGAGGCGGCCTCATGGCCACTCGCATCGACGAGGCGAATAAGGTACTGCACACCGAGGTCTGAGAGCCAATACCGCCAGCCCCTTGTGGCCGACGCAAGTCGATGACGGACACGTCGGTGGCTCTTGACGGTGAAAATAATCCAGAGCGGGTTGCGACGGGATGGCACGCAGGAAAGCCGGAGCGTGACCACGTGGCTCGAGGGCCGTAAAGAGGCTCTGGGGTGATCCTGGCGTCTTGTCCATCAGTGATCATCAAACCACTTGTGAACAAGACACCATGACCATCCCATCCGCTTATCTAAAAAGCACCGGTTTCTGGTGTCTTCACCCCATCAATCCCAAAGATTCACCACGGTCTACCGGGATTTTGTAGACCATCCCATCGCAAACCGTTCTCAATGCTCACCGGCAAGCCCGACCACACGAAAGCGCCTGGCGAAAACAAGGTGTCTTCCGTCCCCGGGCCTCTCGTCAGCGGTGGGCAAGCCGGCGGCTCAAAAGACTCCTTCGCGATCCTATCCGACAAGAGTACGACAACCTCTGCCAGACTCACTGACATCATCGAAGAAATACCCTTAATCCCAATCTGGTCCTTAACATCAATTTGCACTAGAGATCCTCTTATTTCAAGCGTATTCGAATGAATTTTCTTGTTGCAGCCAAACGCAATCGAACTTTCCACTAAAAATCCATGCAAGGTTAATCTCTAGCAACCAATCCGATTGATCATTATCGACAACCTAAAGAATTCGATTCTCCTCACGCGTATTTTCGACAGTTTTGCACTCTTGCTGTTCAACGAACTCCGTATTTGTTCCAATTCCATTCATTTTATGGATACTAATTTTATCATTCTGACTAGTCACCAACGAACTACGACATCTCATTCACTCGACATTCATCGCATTCCTAAGATATCTCAAAAATTTTTGTTGACCAACCTCAGTCATAACCACTAGTTTGGGCTAAAGCGGGTCTACCTAGAATGCCAACGCAGATCAAGGGGACAGGCCGAAGCCGGTCCCCTTTCTGTTAGGAACTTCGAAGAGACAAACCTGTACGGCGTTCTTGGGTACCCGGATTCCGCAGAGAGGGGTTGGTCACTCGCTGGGGGGTGTAGCGAGGCACGCCATTGCACTCCGGCGTGTCATGCCGGTTGTCGGTTCGGCACTGGCCTGCCCAATGACAAACTTTCCCTACGGGTATACGAGGGATTCCCTTGTTTGCGGCGTCTTCCCTCGCAATGAGTTGAGAGGGAAACGCACCGGACTTTACTGAGCCCATTCTCTCTAGGTGCAAGGGGCTTGCAGTCTCGCCCTCGACGCTATTTTTCCAGAAGACGCACCAACGCTGATCACCGAATCAACACCCCATCCTGTTATGCGTTCTCACATTTTTCATTAATCTATCGCAAGGAGGACTCCATCTTTAACTTGTCTTATTCAAATCGAGTTGACTAAACTCTCCTCATTATGATTGAATACCATCGCCCACACGCGCACTGATTTGACTAACGCGTACAAGCATGACACAACGGACAGGCGGTTGTGGTCAGGCTCGGCCTTAGGACAGGACGCATCAAGATGGTTGCGACTCCCGGAGATCATTGGGATCTCGGGGAGCTCGGTTTGGTTTGAGCCGCACATCATGTTTCTCTCTCGCCTAGCCGCGCGGGGAATTCGCCAACTGTGATGAGATCGCCATGGAAGCTTCGAATGCCGTTGCCGTGAGCCAACTAGCTAGGACGAGATAACTCTGTAAGAAAATCTTCGCGATATGGGGTGCGGCGACGAACTCCCAGAGCCTAAGTCTCGGGATCGTCCCACACATCGGGTGGGCAATCACGCAGGAGGATTACGTACTCGCTTGGATCAGTTGTTCCGAGAATCGAGGCGCAACCTTCAAATGCATCGAGAATTTGAGGCGAGGGAGTCGTCAGGACGATACTCCTTGTTGCGATCATTTAGGAATGTCTTCTCAACGATTAAGGAGATAGCTCTTTTTATGATTTATCACAAGACTTTCGCATGCCTTATTCCTAGGGCCATGCTTTCGATGGCACTGGTCCTCGGCCCCGGGTGCGGCTCGAATCAGGAGATTCCACTCGCCAAAGTTCCGCCACCGCCCCCCGGCTTCGGCAGTTTCGAGAAGCAGAAGGGCGCGCCTAAGGGTGCCAGCCCCGTGGATGCATCTAGGTATCGGCAGTAAAGAGCCATGACCGGTTTTGCTTTTGCCCCCCCACCCATTAGCCATAATCGGCGGTCCTGATCTTCGGGCCGTCGGATCCATGATGGCCTGCATTCGCTTTTCATCGATTCAAGGAGACTCACCGATGATTTCTCGCGCATCGACCTCGAGAAAGTGGTCTCACGGGTTCACGTTGATCGAATTACTTGTCGTCATTGCCATCATTGCCGTCCTGATCGCCTTATTGCTGCCTGCGGTACAAGCAGCTCGTGAAGCCGCCCGGCGGGCGCAGTGTACGAATAATCTCAAACAGCTTGGCCTCGCGATGCACAATTACCACTCGACACATGCATGTTTCCCTCCCGGCGGTTCCAACGTCATGGGAGCAAATAAGTATAACATTTCTTGGGGTAACTGGAGCGCTCTCGCGATGATGTTGCCCTATCTCGAGCAGACCGCCGTCTACAGCGCCTGCAATTTCAACCTTCCGAATCAAGGATATGACACGGATAATGGCATCGACGGCAACATCAATTCAACAGGCACAGCTACCACGGTCAATGCTTTCCTCTGCCCATCATCGCCTCGTTTTCCCGGCACCTATTACGGCAAGCCGAATCCGAATACCAATTACTTTACCTCGGTCGGTTCAAGCTTCAACGAATTCGGTGGTGACCCTGCTGGTGTGGCCTGGAATTCGACGGGCCCCAATGGCCAGACAACTTACGCTCGCCCCAACGGGGTGTTTCAGGTCTTCGGAAATCCGATCAGCATCGCGGATGTCACCGACGGAACTTCGAACACCATCGCGCTGGGCGAGTGGCGCACCGGGGACAATGACACGGGCAAGCTGAGCGTGCCCCAGGACGTGATCCGAGTCGCCGATGCTCCTGCAAACTTCACCCCCGCTAATCCCCTGATGAACATGCCCGCGGGCGGCAATGCCCTGAATACCTGGCTACAAAAATGTGCTGGGGCTGCACCTGGTAGCATTGCAACCGGGATGGACTGGAGTAGTCTTGGCCAATTCTGGTGCCAAGGCTTGTTTGGCGACGCCGTGGGTAGCATCCTCGTCGCCCCCAACAGCAATTACCCGAATTGTGCCTTCTATCAGTACGGAGGTGACAACGACGGTTCCTACGGGAGCTTCGGTCTGAGCAGCTACCATTCCGGCGGCGCCAACGTGGCCATGGCCGATGGCTCCGTCCGCTTCCTCAAGGCGACCACGAACCAAGTCACCATCTGGCAAATCGCCTCGCGTAACCAGGGCGAGGTGGTTAGCTCCGACTCATACTAATACGCACGAGTGACGTATTCTTGGGACCATCCCGGTTGAGTAGGGCGTGGAGTTGGAACCAACTTCTATGAGCTATCGATCGAGGATGGTCCCGTGGCTTTTCTGCCTGACGTCTTCTAACCTCGCCCCATTTCCTTGAGCAGAGCGTCCTCCGCCTCGTATTCGAACAATCCTATCCCCAGGGACGATCCCACCGGATTCGCACGTTCCCAGGTAATCGTCCGTTCGAGTGCGTTTTGCGGATCGACCACCTCGGCGTACCCCAACTCCTGCCTGATCCGCCCCGAGTCCATGTGCAAACTCTGCTCGAAGCGGTAAGGACCCGTGAGGCGGTTGCCCGTCACCGTCAGGACCTCACCGCGCCAGCCGACGACTTCGGCGATCCTGCGGACCCACTCGGCCTCCGCGTGAGCAACCGGCTCCGCGACGTTGAACACCTGCCCTGCCGCTCGATCGTCCACGACGGCCAAGGCGATCGCTGCCGCCACGTCCTCCACGTACCCGCGAGGACACATCCAGCGGGCCAGGACCTCATCGAGCACAATGGCCGGCCGCGCGTCGTCCATGCGCTTGAGGTAGGGAGACAGACGGTGGTAAGGGTCGCCAGGACCGTGGACCATCGGCAGTCGAAGCACTGTTCCCGGCAGGCCTGGATCACCCAGCATAACCTGTTCCACGGGAATCTTGTCGTAGCTGTGAAAGAAGTCGTCCGCCCCTTGGGCCTGCTGCCGGTACGGGAAGAGGACCGTCCGCAACGGAGCCTCCTCGTTGATCGGCGTCGGCTCAACCGGCCCCGGCTCCAGACCCAGGAAGCGACCGAATGCTCGATAGACGTCGGCGCTGGAGATCACCACCGACCTTCGGGCAAGCCCTCGGAACGTCCGGACAAGTCCGAGCGCATCGTGCTCGGTAAAGGCGATCATGTCCACGACGACATCGGGACCGAAGCGCCGGAACTCGGCAGTGGATGCACCGAGCCGATGCCGGTCTCCGAGGATGAACTCAACACCAGTCGGAAGCAGGGTCCGCGTCCGGCCACGATGGAAAACGGCAACCTCGTGGCCAAGCTCGATCAACCGCCGCACCAGCAGCGGACCGATGAAGTTCGTTCCACCAATGACCAGAATTCGCATACGTCCCTCTCAACCGTCCACGAACCCTCTTGGCGGACGAGTACTCGCCGGCGTACGGCCCCATCTTCTCTCGGTGGCGGGTACTTGCAAAGTTCTCAGTCGCAAAACGAGGTGAAACGATGCCACGGACGCTTCGAATAAACGGGATTCTCTGGAAAAGCCCTGAGAGACCCTCTTTCACGCGTTGGCTTCCGTCTAGGTTCACCCCAGGAGCCGAACCTCCTGCGGATTTGCTGCGCAGGCTGGTGAGCACTTAATTTCTATGGCCTTTATTTCAATTCTTATTTATTTCACTACCCCAGTACAATTCATGGTCGACACAACATCCATTCATCCACCACTCTCAGCCGTTATCAATTTTCTGTCATCTCCTGATTCCACAAAATCCCCCAGGTCGGGCATGAGTCGCTCAACCGGTCTATTGAGTGGCCTGACCACTTTCGACGGCGAGGGATTTGGTAAGGCACTCACCCGGGGAGACGCTCTTGACACCGCAGGGTGTCCCTTCTAATCTTCTTCATGGCAAGTGTTAGAATTCACATGGAATGATGAGCTGCTCTAAAGCTACGGGACCGACACTTGCGATGAATTTGCCTGTCGATTTTCGTTCGGGTGCCTTCAGAATGGCGGCCTCATTCAACGGACATCGCTTTCTTAAAGCACTGGGAACATCCAAGTTGCGTCCGATCATTGGTCCTTGAAGCAGCCAAGGGAGTCTGCGATGAGAGCATTCGGCCGGGTCCTGGACACCCGCGGTCTCCCTCGAGGGGGGCCGACTCCCCTGGCAGGTCCGCTGCCGAATAGGTATCCGAGCATAGACCCCAGGAGTCTGATGTTCGGAGAGAACCACGTCATGTTCCAGCGCGGTGAGAAGCACTTTCCACCCGCACGACCACTCTTCACGCAGAATGCGGCCGGCGGATGTGTCCCGATCTGCGCGGCCGAGTTAACACCAGCGGGCGAGGTGAAATGGATCTACCTAATCCACGCCCATGGGGGCAATAATCCGCGGGATGTCGCTGCCTGGGCGTTTAATCCCTCACATGTTTACGTCTGCATGATGGTGTATAGTGAGGAAGCCTCCCTGTGGGGGGCTACGAATCTTCAGGATACGTTCTTCGAGGCGCTGGATCCGGGAAACGCCATACCGGATGCGAACGCAACGCTCATCTATGGCCCCCACAAGTCTCTGGTCATCACTCGCAAGGCGATGGTGGCGGTGGAAGTCTCCTATTAGAGCCACTCACTGAAACGCCCAGGCCGCCACGAAATGGCCTAAGCGTTCACGTCGCGAGTCGCTCCTGAAGGCAGGTGCGAGCCGAAACGTATCTCTTCGTGTCCGGCATCGCTAACCCAGACCACCTTCCAGTCCATTTCCACGAATAGCTCGATGCTTCGTCCGTCAATTCCGAATTATCAAAACAACACACTCTCTTATGTCCATCCGTCCTCCCAAAAGCTAAACATTCGATAGCATCGAGCCGCGACCGGGCGACCTACAGTCCCCGTGTGCCACCCTCAGAAACGCCTGCCCGCAACGGCTCATGCTGAAGTAACATTCCGATCCGAAAACAAGTCCTCCCGCACAATGTCCTTACCGGATGGCTTCTCCGCTTATTAGCTACTCCAATGGCACCGAACAACAATTATAGGGAATTTCGCAATTCCTTATAATTTTTCGATGCATTCCATAAAGATACTTTTTTCGTATTCGAAACCGAGAGCGATCTTCACCCCCGTCTTCCCAGCTAAGTCCATAATGACCGAAGTGCCAAAGCCGAAGTAAGGCACCGAGCCAAGAGTAGTTCGGTGCCCCCACCAAGCCAGCCGGGAGCCTCAATCGGCCGTTCGATCAACGGCTTTTCATCTGGCCAAGGAAAGGACCACGAGAGGCTCTCCATTCCGCCTTTGACCGTTCTCTCCTGCAACGGCTTGTGAACTATACTCATATTCAAGCTCGTTGCCTCGGTTAGACTTGGTGGAGCATCCGGCAAGTCTCCTTCTTGTAGGGTGGGCATTGCCCACCAGGGATTAAACCCTGGTCGAAACCACAAGATTGGTGGGCAGTGCCCACCCTACGGGAAAGCAAATTGGCGGATGCACCACTGAGTGGAGCATCCGGCAAGTTCGTTTGTAGGACAGGCGTTGGCCTGCCAAGGCTCCAGCAAACAGCCCTGGCAGGCCAAGGCCTGCCCTACGAGAAGAAATCCTCAATGGTCGGTGCCTACTCTACGGAAGGGGGCATGTCGGATGCTCCACTTAATCTCGCGATTAGATCCGAATATGCTAACTCCAAACCTCAAGAAAACCGAAACGTTTTCTCGATTTCGGCATGCTCGACGTCATGGGGTTGAAAACGAGACGGCAAGACATGAGAGGCATCGGCTCGATCAGCCGCACCTCGGGAAGCCCACTCCCGACCTCATCGTACCAACCGATCTGTTCCCGGTGGCAGGTGATGGCAACACTTTAGAGCGGGTCGGCGTTGAAGGTGTCGCCTTGACGGAGGTCGCCGGTTTCGAGGCCTTTGCGGAACCAGCGGACCCGTTGTTCAGAGGTACCGTGGGTGAAGGCGTCGGGGACGACGTAGCCTCGGGAACGGCGCTGGAGGGTGTCGTCGCCAATTGCGGTAGCCGCCTTTAGGGCCGACTCGACATCCCCCTGCTCCAGGATGTTCTTCATTCTTTGTGCGTGATGGGCCCAAACTCCGGCGTAGAAATCGGCCTGGAGTTCCATGCGAACCGACAAGGCGTTGGCTTCCTCCTCGCTCAGTTGACGACGCAGGGCGTCGTACTTTCGGCTCGTCCCCAAGAGGTTTTGCACGTGGTGGCCTATTTCGTGGGCGACCACATAAGCTTGCGCGAAATCGCCCGGGGCTCCGAACCGCTCGGTCAGCTCCTTAAAGAAACTCAGATCCAGGTACACCTTGGCATCGCCGGGACAATAGAAGGGCCCCACGGCCGCTGCTGCGACCCCACAGGCCGATTCGACCTCCCCGCTGAACAAATAGAGCTTTGGCTCTTCATAAGTACGCCCCGCGCGGCGGAACAGGTCGTTCCACACGTCTTCTGTATCCGCTAGCACCACCTTGACGAACTGCACTCGCTCTTCTTCGGCGGGGTCAACCTTCGGTGCGGGTTGCCCCGGACGAACGGCTCCGGCCTGTTGATTATTGCCAACAAATTGGAGGACCTGCCGCGGGTCGGCCCCCAGCAAGAGCGCGATCAAGACGATGATGATTGTGCCAATTCCGCCACCAATTGCGGCCGTGGCTACAGGTCTACTCCGTTGATCCTCGACGTTTTCACTCTCCCGCTCCCCTCGCCAACGCATGGTTCCCCCTTGCCGCGGTCAAATTTTGACTCGTGGGCGCGAGTTTATCAAAAACCTGTTGAAACCAAGACAAACATGAGCATCCCTTCGTTGTGCGCGACTGTCAACGTCTGCTTGTCAGAAACAAGCGAGCTCTCGGAGTCCTCCACCCTTTCGAAACGGGAGCCGCCACTCGCCCTTCGAAGACAGGGCGAATGCCCCATGACTCGAGTTGCGGGCCTCCTTGCTCGACCCTCTGGGACCCATCCTGCCGAAAAAATCCAGGGAATCGGCCAAGTCGCTTTCCGGTTTATCGGCTCAAGCGTCCTCCTCTTCCCATGCCGCGCGGAACTCCTCCCAGGAAGAGTAAATCACCGTGAAGGGAAAATCCGGCGTACGCTCCTGGGTCCACGTGAGGTGCACGAAAACGACCGGCATTTTCGCATCATCCGTCACGAAGAGGTATTCGTTGAAGTCCTCACGATTACTTGCAACCACCCAGGTCTCAACCCGGTAAAGCGGGTGCCCAGGACAGAGCTCACGCTGGAGTTCCGCCTCGATTGTCGAGGCCAGTGGTTCTTCGTCAAACGGGTCGGCCAGCGAGCGGACAAAGTCTATCGATGCTTGCGAGTCGGTGAGCGGACTCCAGGGGCTGGGCCAACGGAAGTCGACGGGGAGGTCGTGAAGCATGGCGCGCCTCTTGTTGTCTCACGATAGGCTTCGCGCTTCGATTCGCCGAGTTGAACCTTGATATTACCAAAAGTCCGCGTTGGGCAAGACCTTTTCGCATCGGGGACAGGAGCCCCGATCACTCGAAAAACACCAGCCCTTTAAGACGAGGCGGCGCTCCGAAGCCCTCGGTGGCGACGCAGGCACTCTGGCTAGGTTTATGGGGGTCGGAAACGAAAGCCCTTCTCATTCCGTGAACCCTCCCCTGTTTTTTGCGGATCCCGATCGGACAGGCTTTACAAGGAAGGTCGGGGACAAGCATTGCTGTTCGACAAAATCCGGAATCTCGAGACGTGATCGGGACACCTTCTGCGCAAGCCACCAGAGCCAGTCGACATTCCCGATGATCTGGCAATCGTCTCGAGCGCGTCGGCTATTGAGCCACCGCCCCGGTCCAAACCGAATAAATTGCAGCGAACCCAAGACGCGCCGTTGTCGGTTGGCTCTGATGAACTGTGGAATGTCGGCGATTTGTATTTTACGATAGACTCAATGAGCCCAAGTGGTCTACTCAGTCCATCGCGGTACGAAGAGTTCTGATTAGCAAGGACGTGATCATGGCTACTTCTCCGTCCCCGAGCACTGCGGATCTCGTCGTCGAGGCTGCGATGCAGCTCTTTGCGCGTTACGGTTATCGCCGTACGTCGATGATCGACATCGCCCGTGAAGCGGGGCTGGCCAAAGCGACGCTTTATCTGCACTACGAAGGAAAAGAGGCTGTACTCCGTGCGGTCCAGGAGCGCATGATCGAGACAGTAAGCCGGCGCTGCGATGAAGCGGAAAGGGCCGACGCTCCGTTCCGGGATCGTCTCCACCAGTTGATCGACGCCCGTTTCGGAATGGCGTTCGAGGTGTTCAACGACCTCGACAGCCTTCCCGACCTGAAGAAGGCATGGCCGACAGCGGGCGGCGAACGGATCGTCGCTTACGAAAAGGATTATGCGGCCCGACTGGAGCGCGTGCTCGCCGACGCCGATCAAGCGGGTGAGATCGACCTGAAACGCTCCGGCCTGTCGGCTCAGGCCATCACTCGCCAGCTCATCAGCAACGCCATCGGTGCCAAGTGGGACACGGAACTCTCCAAAAGCATCCCTGCCTACCGCGCCCACCTGGCCGATCTCGCCTCCTTGATCGCCGCGGCCGTCGCGCCCAAGATTTGAGCCGACCTCGAGCCATTTCCATCAACGTACAACCAATTGCCCAATTAATCCCATTAAATCATGGCATCGATTCGGTTGATGGCTTCCCATCATCCGCATTCCTGGCCCCCAAATAGACGGCCGCCTCTTACCCTGACTTTGAATAATAAGATAGCATTGCCGGTAACTCCTCAAGGTTTCGAATTACTCCGCCCCCTGGATCCTGGCTGTGTCTCTGCAAGTGCACGGCCTTCATCGCCGCATTCCTGGCCCCGTTGTAGTCCGAAGTACGGCTATCTCCGACCATGAGAGCCTCAGGGAGTTCGACCTCCAGAGATTCCGCCATCTTCCGGTAGATTTCCGGGTCCGGCTTGCGGAGGCCGATATCACACGAGAACAATGCGAAGTCGAAGTGGCCATCTAAGTGATGGCGATAAAACGGCTCTTTATAGGGTGACGCCACATTGGAGATCAAGCCGAGCATCAGCCCCAACTCTCGCAAATGGGCCAGGACTTCACTCGCATGCCCGAATACTCGAGACGATTCGATGTCCCGACGAAGGTCTGAATCGAATGTTGTCAGATCTCCTGCCTGAGTGACGCCCAGACGGTCAGCGAAGTCGGTGATATCCCGCGTCGTAATCAAGAGCGAACGCCGCGTCACTTCCTTCGGATCGGCGGGATGAATCTGACGTGCAAACCGGAGGTAGGGGTGCGTGTCACGATCGAGCTGGATCAGTGTGCCATACAAGTCGAAGATGATCGCTCTGATCATATCCACTCCGCTGCGTGTTACGCCTAATCACTTCGCCCGCGGGTTGGCGAGCACGGCGGGGTTTGCATTCGCGGGAACGACTCCGTCGTCTCACAGCGCGCCGATACCTTCGAAAACGAGAGCGTATTCCTCCCCATCCGGTTCCAAAAATTGGGCCAATTTCTCGCCTTCCTTGGCAAGTTGCTTTTTGACAGCCGCTGATATTGCCACGAAGGGAGAGATCGCGAGGCTGACGATCTTCTTGGCGCGGGTGCATTTCCAGGTGCCGGCCACGAAGCCGTCGACGAGAAACGTCGGCGGGACGAGGAGGTTCTTGGTGATGACCCGAGGTCGATGTTCGTCGGCGATGATCCTCGTGCGGTCGGCGTGCGAGAGGATCAGGTTGTCGAATCCAGGGAGGAACCGGACGGGGGCGGGGGTGTCTTCGGGAGGACGGGGAGCCTCGGGCAAGTCGAAGAGCTCTCGCTTACGCTCGTCGCGGAAGGTTTGAAGCTGGGGGCGAAGCTCTTCGAGCACGTTCTTCAGTCCGCCCAGTCCGCACCACGTCTGGACGTCCGTCGCCGTTGCCGGGCCGAACGCAGCGAGGTAGCGCAGGACGAGTGCGTGGGGCCGGTCGTCAATACCGGGCGCTTGGCCGAGCCAACCCTCGGCGTCGGCAAAATCCGTGTCGGCACGGAAACCCCAAGGCGAGTCGTCAGGGACGCTGACCAAAGGCAAGTGGGTACGTACGGCATACCCCATCGCGCGTTCGTCCACGTCGGGGAAGCGCTCGATGAGCGCGGCCCTAAGTTGCGTGAACGTTCCCGGCTTGTCCGTGAAGAACCGTCGCGCCTCGGCCACGAGCCCTGGGATATCCAGGTCTTTGGCTCGATCGCGAAGAACCGCGTGCATCCCCGCGGTGAGCCCGGGTTGGAGCGCGCTCCGGTACGATAGATAGCCGCTCGCGCTCATGAGATGAAGCGTCCCGCGCATCGAGGTGGCGCGAACGGCCTCCCGGTTGTGAAGTAGACGATGGAGCGCCTCACGTTCGAAACCAGCAACGCGGGTCCAGATCCCCACGAACGGAGGCTGGGCTTGTTGAGCTTGGAGTCCCACAAGGCGATCGATTGCGAGGAGAGGTGCGATCTTTTCGCGGTCCAGAAGCATTTGACGCGCGAGCAGAGCGCGATTCAACCGTTTTCGAGACAACGTTTCAAGCACCATGCGGCAACCCTTCCCACGAGACGAGGGGCATCGTGTTCCCGATCAGGTCAAGCCGTGACGAGAGTCATCGCCAAACCATCGTAGCCCTTGCCGTCCACGGTCCGGACCGCCGTGGCGGTCACTCGAGACTCGGCGGTCAGCGGGTCGTACAAATGGCGAACCACTTGGACTCTGGGGTCACCGCTGTCGGAGCGGAACCCCACTCCGTTCCTTGCGACGTTATCGACGACGAAAAAAAAATCCTTCAGGGTGAGCGGCACGCCAGGATCGGCTCGAAGTCCTCTTCGCTTGCAGTGGGCCCCTGGCTTATGCTGATAGGGTGGTCAGAAGCTGATTTACAAGCCGCTAAGCTACGAGGTCCTCGTGTTGACTCCCGATCGCATCAAACCGTACTTGTTGCACGAGGACCCGCATCTCCGACGTGCTGCGTTCGAGTACTTCTATCAAAGTTGGTCGCAAGACCCGGAGATTGTGCCGGCAATTCTGGAGTCCGGTGACCGGTTCGGCGAGATCAAGAGAGCGGCCAGCGGCCTCGATCACTTCGTTTGTAGTGGACCGACGATCGATCTGATTCTCGATCGGCTCACGCAAACGAAGGATCTGGCGATGCATATCGGCTTCCGAGATTTCCTTCTCGCCGCGCCGATCGATCTCCTGGCAGCCCGGGCCGAACAGATCCTCGAGCACCCTGGCCTCGACAAACATTCACGCGAGCGATTCCGCCGGCGCCTGGAATGGCGCGAAGGGTCGGGTGAACACCTTTGGGAGAAGCTTCAGGACTTCTCGCGTCAAAACGAGGACGTCTTCGACGTCGACAACGTCGATATCGACTATGCCAACGACCTCGTGCTCGCGCTGGCACCGCTCGACTTTCCAGATACGGAGATGTTGCGTCAGGGGATACGGAACTTCGAGGAGAAACAGAGTTGGCTCGGGATCTTCCTCGTCGACCTGATCGGAGAACGGCGAATCTCCGAGGCGGTCCCCGACTTGCTCCACCTCATTCATTCCCAGTCGGAATCCGATTACCTGCTCGAACGGGCCATGAAGGCTCTGGTGAAAATCGGCGACCTGGAAATCGTGCGACTCGTTCAGTCCCTCTTCCCAACGGCAGATCAGACTTTTCAGTTGTGGAGTTGCGACCTCCTCGCGTCGATCAAACGGGAGGAGTCCGTGGATGCGATCCTCGCGCTGCTCGAGGTGGTGAAAGACGTGACGATGCGCACGTTCCTTTGCATCGCACTCGGCTCGCTCTTCTCCGAGCGCGCGATTCCGGTCATCGAGCAACAAATCCAGTCGGGCTACGATAACACCTTGGTGACACTCGAAAGCGAACTCCTGGTCGTTGGAGACATTCTTGGCGTCGAACTGCCCGATGCCGAGAAATGGAGACAAAAACGCGCTGCAGCTGAAAAGGCTTACGCCGCTCGCGAAGCACGGTGGAATACGGCCGACACGAGATTTTCGGGAGCCGAATGGGCCAACACGGTGAATACGCTCGACGCTCCCGGAGCTTTTCGACCAGAACCGGTACCGACACGGGAAGCGATCATCCCCACGCACATCCGGCACTCAACTCCCAAAATCGGCCGAAACGATCCCTGCCCTTGTGGCAGCGGCAAGAAATACAAGAAATGCTGTGGCCGGGCGGGATAATGCTATTCGTGGGCAACGCCAACCTTACCGGAAGGTGGCCATCATAGGGATGGCACTGTCCACCGGTCCTTGCCTGTTGCGCACCAATGTCCTCATAAGGTAATACTTTGGGGGAGTCGAGCTACCTCACACTCAGTGGCGGCTGCGCGACCTCGGGGCGGCTCGGAACATTTTTTGGGCAATCGAAACCACTCTCGAATTCAGGGTGGGGGCATGTTCAGCTAAAGGATTGGGAGACAGGCCGCCCTCCGATACAATCGCGGAGCGATTCGGTACAGAGTCTGCATGAAGGAATTGGTCCCCCAGGTCGATCCGAATTCATCTGCTTCTTTGCGAGGCCATGCGGCAAAGCATGCAACCCACGGTTCAGGAAGTCCTTAGCGCGGATATTCATCTTCTCGGAGACCTGCTGGGCCGGGCGATCCGTCGCCTTGACGGCGAAGCGGCGTTCCACCTGGAGGAAGAGGTTCGTGCTGCGGCTAAAGAGCTGCGAGCCAACCCGTCGGTGGATGACGCGCGTCGGCTCCGGGATCGACTCGGCCAACTCGACGTGCCGTCGCTTCGCGGCCTGATCCGCGCCTTCAGCATCTACTTCGATCTGATCAATCTCGCCGAGCAACAGGCTCGGGTGCGCTCGCTCCGCCGCTCGGCGATCGAAGGCAAGGTGTCTTCGCACTCCGAGACCACCGAAGCGGCTCTCCTGGAACTCCGCCGGCGCGGGATCGACGCCGACCAGGTGGCCGAGCATCTGAAGCAAGCCCTCGTCTGCCCCGTCTTCACCGCGCACCCGAGCGAGGCCAGGCGGCGGACGAGCCTGGAGAAGCTGGCCGCCATCGCCCGCCAGCTCGACCGCGTTGAGTACGGCCAGGCGCTGCCTAGCGAGCGCGAGCAGGCGATCGACGCCATCACCGAGGAAGTCGAAACCTACTGGCTATCGGAAGTCGTCCGAGCCAACCGCCCCAGCGTGCTCGACGAAGTCCGCCAAGGGCTGGGCTTGGTCGAGGGTCGGCTGCTCGACGTCGTTCCTCGGGTCTACCGCAAGCTCGAGCAGGCCCTCGAGAAAGTGTATCCGGAACGTTCTTGGCAGGTCCCGGCGTTCCTCCAGTTCGGTTCCTGGATCGGCGGCGACCGTGATGGCCATCCTCGCGTAACGCACGACGTCACGGCGGAGGCGGTCAAGCTACAGCAGGAGACCATCCTCCACTTTTACTTGACCCGAATGGACGACCTCTGGCGACGCTTGAGCCACTCCGACCATTTCGTGCGGCACGGGTCGGCCTTCCTTGAGTCGCTGGCGCGCGACACCGCGGTCTTCCCCGAAGTGGCTCCCGGACCCGAGCATGAATCGTACCGGCTCAAGTGCCGGATGATCTCGGCCAAGATCAAGCGGACCCTCGACTACCTCAAGTCGCTGCCGAACACCCATCTCGAGCCGGCCCCTCCTCCGCCACCCGGCGTCTACCTCGTGCGCAAGGGGCTGCTCGACGACCTCAAGGTGATCACCGACGACCTGCTCCAAACCGGGGCCGAGGCTGCCGCCTCGGGGGCGATCCGCGACCTCACCTGGCTGGTCGAAGTCTTCGGCGTCCACCTCCTCAAGATCGACCTCCGCCAGCACAGTAACCGCCACGGCAAGGCGCTTGAAGAGATCTTCCGCGTGTCGGGCCTCTGCCTCAACTATCTCGACCTCAGCCCGGATGAGCGCTTCGACCTCTTAGCACGAGAGCTTCGGCTTTCTCGACGGATCGTCCCGGCGCTGCCCCTCTATTCACCGGAGACGGTGGAGGTCGTGGATACGTTCCGCACGACCGCCGCGATCCTGGACCGCCAGTGCCCCGAGGTCTTGAGCACCTACATCATCAGCTCGACGACCGAGGCCGCCCACCTGCTCGAAGTCCTGCTCCTGTCTCGGGAAGCGGGCCTGTTCCGCCCTGACGAAGGGATCAGCCGTCTCGACATCGTTCCCCTCTTCGAAGCGCTCACGCCGCTCCGCGAGGGTCCCGCGATCATGGAGCGACTGCTTCAACTCCCCGTCTATCGCCGGCACCTGAAACTCCGGGGCAACCTTCAGGAAGTGATGATCGGCTACTCCGACAGCAACAAGGAGAGCGGTTTCCTCCAGTCGGCCTGGGCTCTTTACCGAGCTCAGGGGGAGCTCACGGAACTCGGTCAGCGCCTCGGCATCACCATGCAGATGTTCCACGGCCGGGGCGGAGCCGTCGGGCGCGGCGGTGGGCCTGCCAACCATGCGATCCTGGCCCAGCCTCGAGGCACGGTGAACGGCCGGCTCCGCATGACCGAGCAAGGGGAGATGATCGCCGACCGCTACGGGCATCCCGCGATCGCCGAGCGACACCTGGAACAGGTCCTCAACGCCGTCTTGCGCACCAGCTTCCCCGACGATTCCGAATCGACGGATTCCGCCTGGTTCTCCGTGCTCGACACCCTGGCCGACGCGGCCTGCCGCCACTACCGCGGCCTGGTCTACGAAACACCCGAGTTTCTGCACTATTTCGAGCAGGCGACCAGCATCGGCGAAATCTCGCAGTTCAAGATCGGCTCGCGCCCCGCGCGTCGCGGCGGAGCCACGACCAGCATCGACCAACTGAGGGCCATCCCCTGGGTCTTCAGTTGGATGCAAAGCCGGCACACCCTACCCGGCTGGTACGGCCTGGGAAGCGCTGTGGGCGATTATCTCAAGGCTCAGCCCGAGGGACTCGAACTGCTCCGCGAGATGTATCGCCGCTGGCCCTTCTGGAGCACCCTGATCGACAACGCCCAGATGATCCTCACCAAGGCCGACCTGACCATCGCCCGACTCTACGCCGACCTCGTCGACGACCAAGAACTAGCCAACCGCATCTTCGGCCGAATCGCCGACGAATTCCAACGCACCGTCGACGTCATCTGCCGCATCACCGAACAGAGCGAACTCCTCGAACACTCGCCGATCTTGCGACGCTCCATCGATCGCCGTAACCCCTACGTCGACCCCTTGAGCTTCATCCAGCTCGTCTTGCTCAAGCGGCTCCGCTCCGGCGAAGAACCCCAGGATGAGATCCTGACCGGCGTCCTGGAGAGCATCAACGGCGTGGCCTCGGGCCTCAAGAACACAGGATGACTTTTCGTCGAGTGGACACTCCCCACCAAGCCTTGGGAATGGCCTGGTGGGGAGTGTCCGTTCGACAAAAGTAGATCAACTCATGATCACTGTCCCGGCGCAGGGGACTTGTTGACAAACTTCAGAGCTTCCTCGATCAAGATCTCACCGGTCATTTCTCCCAGCGAGGTTCGCGAGACGTAGTCGTATCGCGGGAAGCTATGGAAGTCGACCTTGGTCAGGATGTAGCCAAAGGCTTCATTCGTCAATCCGAACAGCAGGTTGTGCTTGCCGCGCATCTTGCGCTTGAGGTAGAAGCCGATGTTCGGCAACGCTTCGCCGGGAATCGTCAGGATCTGAGCATCGCCAAAGTTGACGAGATTGACCCGGGCGTTGACCGACTGATCGCTGTTATGTGAATATTTCAAAGGCGAATGAAGAATGACGGCCCACATCTCGGGGGACTCGACGGGGAAACGCACGTCGATCGCTTCGCAGAAGAGGGCCGGATCTTTTTGAATCGGGGCATCCTTCACGATGCGGGCAGCCTCATCGGCCATGAGATGGCCGATACGCAGGCATTCGTCCCACGATCGCGCGTCTTTCCAAGTGGCCCGCTTGGCGTCGCTGGGGTCGTTCAGGTTGCGGTTGTCGGCGGTGACCATTCCCCCTTGGGCGCTGTTCATGAAGAGGGCGACACCTCCGGCGCGGGCTTCGATCTTCTCGCAGAGAGGTCCAATCAGGTCGGGGCTGAGGATGCCGACCGAGTTGCCGAGGACCTCGGGGTGGATCGCGTAATTGACGAGCGTGGCGATCGTCTTGCCTTGCGGCGTCACGGCCTCGATGACGCTCATGCGGCGATCATATAAATCCGGAGCATAATAATTGTAAGCGATCTTCCCTTGGGCTTCGCCGGTCGCGACCTTGATCCAGGCGGGTTGCAGCCGGTCGATCGCTTCGTTGACGGCTTCCGCGGCCTTGTCGCAGACCGAATCGATGTACTTGAGATCGCCCGTGTGCCCCCCTTTGCCGTCGGGGAAGGCGTAGCAATCGGGAGCGCTATGAGTGTGGGTCGAGCCTATCAGGATGTTGGCTGCGGGGATACGAGTCACCTTCGCCCGAACCCGATCCCCCAACACCGAGGGAAACCCGAGCAGATCGAGCGACACCACCGCCACGGAAACGTTCCCCTTGCGAACGACGATCGCGCGGGCGGTGAGATCCCCTCGCGTCTCCTTGGCGGGCTTGGGGACTCCCATGCCTCCCGAGACGGGCAAAAGCGGGTTCGGCGTGATCACACGCGTCGCCGCCCCCACCTGAACGTCCGCCCGAGCCTCTGCAAGCGCCCCAAGAAACCAGGCGCAAACGATCAAGACAACGATCCGACGCATCACGTTGGCCGCCTCCACGAGTCGAACGGTGTTATCGTACCGAGAAAAGCCTAAACCAAAGCCTCGCCACAACCAAGCCGCCCCTCAATGGACTCGAACCAGCGACACGTTTCAAGCGAATTCCCAATTCTTCCTCTCCAGTTTTCTTTGATTTAAGCCGCACTCCAAAACTATGCCAATATTCTAAGCACCATAAGATCCTTGCGTTTCGCACATTACAGCTTTTCTTGATGTCTTATAAATACATATCATCCTCAAAAAAACACTCGAACCGCTGATTGATAATCATGTTTCAATTTACTACTTATCTAACATGAATAAAAATAAAATAACAATTAAATCATCCGATAAAAAGAGGCCCCGCCTTGCTCTGGATTCTTCCGGGACGACTTCCTCCACACCAGAGCCGTTCCTCTTCAGTCTGAGGACGAAGATCGACTTCTAGCGAATAGGGAAGATTCCCATCTCGCTGGACGGTAGGGGCTTCAGATCCGAATGGCATCAAGCCACCGCTTAAGTCTCTGGTGTTAAAGGAGCGCCACGTCGACGAATACCTCATGAACCGTCCCAGTCCCCTTGCTCGCACGCGACAGCTCCTCGCTCGCCATTGAGTCGAACCAGTGATCCTTCACGGCCGGTCAGAGCTAGATTGACGCCTGGAGTGTACTTGCATTCCCTACCGCGATCTGATCTAGGGTTGCTTCCGGATCGACTCCCCGAGATGATAGTGAAGCTCTGAAGTAGAATCCTGCCGGGCCTCCCTCCTTAAGACCGGGGTAGTCACATGAACGGTCGGAAATCAGACGCGTGCGGAGTACGTCTCGACGGTCTTATCTCCAAGGCCATCCTGGCTTTGGGGTGGACCCTCCTGATACTTCCACTGAATCTCCGAGCGGAGACGACTCCATCATCGAGTGCGAGTGCGCCTCGAAACCGGCAGCCCGTCGCCTTGAGCTTCAGCCCGGATGGAACTCGGCTATTTACGGCCAATTCAAGGAGCGGCAGCCTCTCAGTCATCGATCCTAAATCGCAGCGGGTCCTGGCCGAGCACGACCTGGGTCAAAGCTTGTCCGATGTCGCTGCGCTCCCCAACGGTCTTCACCTGCTTGCGGTCGACCGAGCCGGGGATGCTTTGCTCCTGCTCGAGTTTCGCGACGATTCGGTCAAGATCCTCGAGCGCCGATCGATCAGCCCCGATCCGGTTTCCGTGGTGGTCTCGCCCAATGGCGGAACCGTTGCGGTGGCCTCGCAACGTTCGAGGCGCGTGACGTTCTTCAGTCTTGCCAAGGACTCGGGTCCTGCCTTGGACCTGACGCACACGCTCGACCTCCCCTTCAGCCCGCACAACTTGGCGCTCACAAACAACGGCAGCCGTCTCGTTGTCGCCGACGCGTTCGGGGGTAAGCTCGCCGTGGTCGACCCCGTGCGAGGGAGCCTGGAAAGCCTGCGCACACTACCTGCTCACAATATCCGAGGCCTCACGTTCAGCCCCAACGGCCAGTTGCTGGCGGTCTCTCACCAGTCGATCCACGACAAAAACAAGACCGACTTCGAAGACATCCACTGGGGTCGGATCCTCACGAACCACGTGCGTTTGATTCGAGTGGAGGCCCTGCTCACACCCGGCTCCGACGCCGACCTGTTACGAGGTAGTCGTCTGACCGATCTCGGGAGCCCAGGCGTGGGAAGCGGTGATCCGGCCGGGGCAGTCTTCGATCCTGTCGGCGGCCTTGTCGTCGCGCTGGCAGGAGTCGATGAGTTGGCCCTCAGCTCAAAGGCCTCCGGCTACTGGAAGCGGATCCCGGTGGGTCGTCGCCCCTTGGCGGTTGCCCTGGACCCAAGCGGCAAGACGGCCTTCGTGGCCGACGCGCTCGACGATACCCTCTCGGTCGTCGACACGGTGACAGGGCTCTGGCTGGGTAAGATCTCCCTCGGTGCTCGGCCTCCGCTGGACCTCATCGCTCGTGGCGAACGGCTCTTCTTCGATGCCAAGCTCTCGCACGACGGCTGGATGAGCTGCCAGACCTGCCACACGGACGGCCAAACCAGCGGCCTGACCGTCGACACCCTGGGGGACGGGACTTACGGAGCCCCCAAGCGAACCCCCTCTCTCCTGGGAGTCGGCGCGACCGGCCCCTGGACCTGGACCGGCTCGCTCACTCGGCTCGAGGATCAAGTCCGCAAGTCGATCGAAACCACGATGCGAGGCCGGGCTCCCTCCGACGACACCGTCGCCGCGCTCACGGCCTACCTCCGGTCGTTAACCCCGCCTCCATCGATCCCGAGCAAAGACCAACACCAGGCCGTCGCCCGCGGCCGCGAGGTCTTCCGCAGCCAGCGCTGCGCTGACTGCCACGCCGGTCCCGTATTCACCAGCGCGAGCCGTTACGACGTCGGCCTCGTCGACGAAGTCGGCAACGAGAAATTCAATCCCCCCTCACTCCAAGGCGTTGGCCAACGCACTCCGCTCCTGCACGATGGCCGAGCACAAACACTCGAAGACGTCTTCCGCATCCACAAGCATCCCAATGATACCGAGCTTACTCCCGAGGACTCTGCTGACCTCGCGGCGTTCCTCAAGACGCTCTGAGCCGAGGGGTCCTGCCGAGCAAGCGACCATTGACAACGACCCAGGGACGTCGCAAGCTCCCCTTGGCCTACCACACTTATCTATCTTCCATTCACAATAACACTCTAACGCAAGTTCACTTAAATTTCGAACTGGGTGGAGCATCCAACAAGTCCCCTTCCCGTAGAGCGAGCCACCAATCAAAAAATGTTTTCTCGTAGGGCCTGCCAGGGCTGTCCGCTAAAGCCTCGGCAGGCCAAGGCCTGCCCTACAAAGAACTTGCCGGATGCTCCACTAAGTGGCTCATCCGCCAAGTGGCTTTCCCGTAGGGTGGGCACTGCCCACCAATCTCGTGGCTTCGACCTGGGTTTAATCCCTGGTGGGCAATGCCCACCCTACAAGAAGGAGACTTGCCGGATGCTCCACTAAGCTGGCGGAAGGTTCGCAAGAGCCATTGAATTTGTCGCGTTGCCCCTCCCGATGGAGAGACGGTCAATCGGATCTTCCTGTGTTGCACGGAGCCGGCGTAATGCGCCGCAGGCGCGGCAGTGCTGATGCACAGGAGTGGACTTCGTAAAGCGTAGTCGCTCCAGAGAGCCGATCGTCATCTCTTTGCTGAGTGGCAATCGGGACCTGATTTCGTAGCTGCCTGTTCGGCGGCATGCGCGATATTCTGAGCCATGCCTCGAAAAAGAGATACCCTTTCGCAAGAAGCTGCGGCACGAGCCGGCCACCGATGTAGCCGGTCGCACCCGTGACGAGAATCGTCTCTTGATGATCACCGGCATTCATCGCGGTCATCGAGCCGGTGAGGAGCCCTGCTCGTCCGCGACCAGCCTGCGCTGAACGCCATCCCAAAGGGTGAGACGGGCTTCGAGCGCCTCGCGGACGGCTGCCTCGGCCTCACTCCAGAGCGCAGAGTTGTCCCCACAAAGCAGCGCCAGAAGCCGAAGAGCCGCGGGACCATGTTGGCCGCCGTCGAGATCAATATGCCGCTCGAGATAATGGCGAAATCCTTGCACGTGGTGAGCCGAACCGTCTTCCAGTCGATCGCTCAACGCCGAGAACATCGCGGGGATCAGCTCCTCCCTCCCGAGCGTGAAGGCGGCGGCGATGGCCACGCCGGATCCCGATTCGACAACCTTCCACGTGGACAGCACAAACTCACGAGCCTCGGACGGAGCCCCGCTACTCGCAAGAGCCTCGGGAACCGCGCGGCCCAAAGGAAGCTGTCTCCAGAACGACTCGATCGCCGACAGATTCGCGCCGGCTTGCTTCATGGCCTCCAGGTAAAGCTCGAAGTGGCTGGCATAACCACCTCGACCGTCCTCGTCACTCTCCTCAGCCAGGACGATCTCATTGATCAAGCGACGGCTCAGCGAATCGCCTCGCGGAACCCAAGGGAGCTCCACGCAGGTCAGATCCCGCTGCAAAGCCCTCAGCAACGTCATGAAATCCCAGACCGCGAAGACGTGGGACTCCATAAAGGTCCTGAGTGCTTCGATGGAATCGACGTTGGCATAAACCGGGTGATTGACCAATCGATCGCGAAGCGGTCGTACAGCTTCCAGGAGACGGTCGAGCGGCGTCATTTCCACGCAAGCCAAAGGTTCTCGGAGACGAGAGGTCCCCACCGTTCATCATCGGCGTAGAGAGTAATCTACATTCCTGCAAGACATCAAGGCAACGGCCGTCGCTTGCCCCGTTTCGCGATGGTTCCGAGGTCGACGATCGCCGCCCGTTCACGCGCCTGCGCCACGAGGTCGCAAATCAGGTCGATCGTCTCGAAGCCGGGGTCCGCGACGACGAGGCACGAGGGGTGGGCCAAGAAGTCGAAACAGGCCCGTTCGGCGATGGCCCAGGAGACGCCTCTACGCACAGCGTCGAGAAACGCTTCACGAGGCCAGCGCCCGGAGCGAAACGCGTTGACGTCGCTGATCGGACTCATCGGGACCTCGACCAACCCCGATGGATAAACGAAAGGTTGTGCCGCGGCCTGCGCACGCACGATTCCTTCGATCACCGCGTTCGACGGAGGCCGACCGGGTTCCCCCATCGGATGGGCAGGATACTTGCTGCTCACCCAGTCGAACCCGAGTTTCAAGAGCTGTTGCTGCACGTCGGGACGATCGGCTAACCCCTCGTAAAAGCCCCCCGGCGTTCGGAAACCGTGGGGAGCGATCCCCAGCCGATGCTTCATCGCTCGTGATGCCAGGCGGATGTTGTCCTCGATAATCTCCGGGGCAGTCTTCCCCTCAACCAGCCAGGGCGCGCGTTGAAACCGGAACTGGGTGGCTTCAGGCGTCTTCGCCAAAACGTTCACATGGTCATACGTATGATTGCCGACCGAATGCCCCTCGCGGACGATCTCTTCGAGCCAGGAAACATCCTCTTGCTCGAAGACACGACCGACCGCAAAGAAGTGGATCCGCCCCCCTTTGGCTTTGACCCGGCGGGCGGCCTCGACGGCGTAGCGTTTGGTGTCGGCGTCAAGGTTCCCCTTTTCGTAGTCCCAATGGGTCTGATTCCAGGTGGGATAGTGCCGGCTCATCTCCAGGTCGAGGGTGATGGCCACCAGCGCCTGGTCATCCGGATTCGCCTTCGCAGGCTCGCCGGCGATCGCTAGCCCAGGCCCGAGCGCAAGAGCTCCGGCGAGAAACTCGCGGCGCGTCGCTTGACCGGTCATCGTGCGGCTGCTTTCTCGAGTTTGGAGGGTTGGATCCAGGAAACCTGGGTGATCAACAGATTCAACGACGCAAAGGACACGGCAGCCGTCGTCGCGAACCGAGGGGTCGGGTGCGCGGGGAAGGTCGCGATGGTCGCGTCACCGACGAGGAAGACGTCGAAGTCAGGGCCGAGGTTCTTGTAGCCGGCCGTCGTCAGGCAGACGCACATATCTGTATTGTATCCAGCCAGCAAGACGTGCCGAATCCCGCGCGCTTTGAGAGCGTCACGTAGCGTGTTGTAGCCCTCGCCATCGTAAATGACGTAGTCGTCGGGCTGAACGTCGATCGTGTTCATCACCGGGATCGGCAGATCCCAGAACCCTTGATGATCGTAGGCCGCTCCGGCATCGAGCCCGGGGAAGTTCTGAAAGTAGGCGACCGAGGGGGTCTCCGGTGACACAACGATCGACGAGGGGAGCGGTTTCCCTTCATAGGGGAAAGTCTTGAGCTTGGCTGCGAGCTCCTGGCGTCCCTGGCGCCGATCCTCCTCGGTCGGCCGCGAGCGGAAAGATCGGTAGACTTTCTTACGGATCGGATCTTCCTTGCCCGGCAGGCTGTAAGCCACGAGGGCCACGCGTTCGCGGAGCGATTTCAAGAGCGGGTTGATCACCTTGCCGCCGTGGTCGAGGACGATCTTATTCTTGGCCGGAGTGCACTGGAAAGCGACCCCCGCGGGCTCAGGCGTTCTCCACCCTTGGCCGTCGTCGATCCCCCACGGGTGGACCACGATGACCGCTGTCCGATCGGCGCGAAGCCGATTGGGGATCTCGATGATCCCCCGCGCATTGTACGAGAAACGCCAGGCGCGAACATGGAGGTCGGCGTCAGGGTCGTCGACCAGGATCGGGGCCTCGAACCGAGCCGTCTCTCGAATCGGTTCGACAAATTCGGGGTGGTCGGCAAGGATCGGCTTGGGAGTCGGGATCGGCGTGAGCCGATTCTCATACGTTCGTGACCCGCTGGTGTCACCCGCCGTTGCGGACGCTCCGCAAAGGAGGACGACGCCTAGCACCATGCCCCACAACCGGATTCGCCGAAGCACGCTGGTCATCGTGTCGTATCCTTACCCGTTGGCTCTGGAGTTTGGAGGTAGCGGAAGAGGTCGCGAAGTTGGTCGGGATCGAGTTGGCGATACAGTCCCTCGGGCATCAGTGACGTCGATGCTTCTTTCATCGACTCGATTTCGTCGCGTGCAACCCTCGTCCGCTGGCTATTCGCCTCGAGCAGCGTCAACGACTCCGGGGTTTGCTCTGCGATCAGGCCGCTCAAGACCCGGCCATCCCGGAGCGCGATCAAGAACGACTGATACTCCTTGCGAACGACCCCGCCCGGATCCACCAGGCTCGTCAGCAAGAAATCTCGATCGGCCCGATTGGCATGCGTCAGGTCGGGTCCGACGGCATGCCCTTCGCCGAAGAGGCGATGGCACGAGGCGCACTGCTTGGCATAGACCTCGTGACCGCGAGCGGCGTTTCCTGGGGCCGCGCGCAAGTCATTGTTGAGACGACGGACTTCCGCCAGTTTTTCTTCGGGAGTTGCCGCCTGCATCGTGCCCCAGTGTTTGCGAGCCAGGCGATTCAGTTCTTCGTCACGCAATAATGCGATCCGACGCACCTGTTCAAGCGAGACTTCCTGTGATGGGATCTTCCCGACATCGACACGCGCAAGCAACAATCGGGCGCTGGAAACACGGCCGAGCAAAACATCACGCGCCAGCTCTCGCCAATGCGAAGACTTTTGAGGATAGGCCGTGAGCAGCGCCATGCTAATTTCCGTATCCTCAAACGCAGCCAGACTCTTGAGCGCCGCCAAGGAAACCGGCTCGAGAGGGTCGCCCGTCGCAAGTTCCAAAAGCGGCTGGCGCGTGGTAGGCACGGCCAATTCCGCCAAAACCTCGATCATCGATTGTCGAACGGCCACAGAGGACGCGGGATCGATGGCCTGCTTCAACGCACGATCCAAGGCCGCCTTGTCCCCCAGTCGAGCCGCCAACCGAGTGAGTACAGGGTCGTCCGGAGCCGCCTCGGCTTGGGTCGCGACGTCGTGCAGCAAGGCCTTATCCGTCACTCCGAACCGACGCCCTCGGGTCCCCTCATCCAGCGCGGCGATGAGTCGGGGCTGCTGATCGGCAGGAGCCGCCGCCAAGATTCGACGGATCAACGAATCTCCATGCCCGTTCTTTTCCGCGGCGTACCGCTTGACGAGTCGAGGAGCGATCACCTCGCGAACGAGCGAAGACCTCCAGGCATCCGCTCCAAGGTAAGGATCAAGCCCCAGGTCCGCTGGTGCCAGCGCATCCCGTTCGACGGCCCACCAGAGCACGAGTGGCAGATAAGGATCCGTACCATCAAGATCACGAAGCGCGATGGTCGCGACGATCGGTGTCGCGATTTCGCGCGGGAGCCGCCGCGCCGAGCATGCGAGCTGCGAGCGGACCAAGACGCTCGGCTCGTTTTTGGCAAGGTCGATCAGGTGGCTCGCGAGCTTCGAGGTCACCTGCCCTTTATCTCCCAGCAGCCGCACGGTCCAGGCTCGTACCTCCGCGTGGGGATGGCCGAGCAGTCCTTCGGCAGTGGCGTCGTCGAGGCCTCCGGTCGCGTGCAGGATCCAGAGCGATTCCAGCGCACGCGGCAAACGTTCCGAGAGGGCCGATTCGCGAAGCTTTGGCCAGAGGGCAGGATCGTTCCGCTCGATGAGGATTCGTCGGGCTTTGCGAACATACCAAACGTTGCGATTCTCGAGTAATGCCAGCAAATCATCACTCGAAATTTTAATCACATCAAGATTATCGATCTTTTCAACGTGGCCCCCATCAAGAGCAACGATGCGTCCGTTGGTGCGATCCCAGTCGGCGTCGGGATCGGGGTGGGCCGTTCGTTTGTCGTGCCAGTCGGCAATGTAAACCGAGCCGTCGGGACCGAGGGTCATGTCGCTCGGAGCGAACCAGGTGTCGTTGGCTCGAAGCAGGTCCCCTTCTTGAACGGCCTGAAACGTCGAACCCCGGGGCTTGATCGTGTGCCAGTGCGCGGAGTGGTCAAGCAGGTCGGCCGCGAGGAACTTACCGCGGTACGCTTCGGGAAACCGATCCGCGTCGTAAAAGAGGCCTCCCACAGCCACGTGGCCGCCTCGAACTGCTTCGTGCGGGACGTGGTCGAAATAGCCGAACGCATAGGGGTGGTGAAGCGGTCCGTGTTTCCCAAACGACTTCCAGTAATAGCCCCCCTGTACGGCATGCAGCACGACCGATCCCCCGAGGTTCGTGCAAGCGAACAGGTTCCCCGCGCGGTCGAAATCGAGGCCCCACATATTTCCGCCCCCCTCCGAGAACAGTTCGAACTGGCGGGAGCAAGGATGATAGCGCCAGACCCCCTGCTGAAACTCGACGCCTCGAATCTTGGCCGTGACCGTGCTGCCTTGCAGGCCATAGAGCCAGCCGTCGGGTCCCCAGGTCAGAGAGTTCACCACCGAGTGAGCGTCCTCCATGCCAAAGCCCGTGAGCAAAACTTCGGGGTCGCTGTCGGGAACGTCGTCGCGATTGCGGTCCGGATAGAAAAGCAGGTAGGGCGCCTGGGCCACGAAGACGCCGCCGTAGCCAAACGCCAATCCACTGGCCAGGCTCAGTTCCGCGACGAAATCTTTGGCGTGGTCGACCCGACCATCCCCGTCTCGGTCTTCGAGGATCGTGATTCGATCCCCACCCTTAGGCCCTCGCGGAGGAGGCTCCGGCACCCGGTCGTACGCGGTGCGCGAGTAACGATCGACATTCACCCGCTTCAACCCAGCAGGGTTGGGATATTGCAGGTACTGGATGACCCAAAGCCGTCCGCGATCGTCAAACTCGATCGCCACCGGCTGCCGCACCAACGGCTCGGAGGCGAAAAGCCGGGCCTTCAAACCGGAGGCAGGCGTCATGCGGCCGGCCGCCTCGGAAGGAGGATAGCCCTGGGCCCGAAGAGTACCAGGCCAAAGCGCCATGCCGGCCAGCATGAGCAATCGTGTGATGGTCCGCACCGCTCGTCGCACCTGTAGGATCAAAACATGGCGGGAGACCCGGTTCTCCCCCCGGAATCATGATATCGGTCCCCAGAATGAGAAGAAATGGTCCACCCAACACTCAAAACACACGTTAACGCACAACACCCAATACAAACAACTTTTGATCACAAGATGCTTTCCTGACGAAACAATCAAATTTATCGTCCTTGGTACCGGCGGCCACGTCGGATCACAGGTCCGCTCGAGGCGTGTTCGGCGTCATCCTCCTTGGCTTAGCGAACCGATCGGAGATATGGAACGGTCCGTGGCAAAACGGTACTATTTGAGACGAGGCTACGTCGGCCCGAAATGTTGAAGGTCGAGTTTCCTAGGGAGATCCTTATTTGCAGATGGAAGCGAAAGTTCCCCCCTCGCAAGGCCTGGCCCTCATCCGACGCGGTTTGGCGCCGCTGCTTCTCTTCCTGCTGTCGACGATGACCACTCTCGTGGACGTATCGCCTTTCGCGAAAAGTCTCGCTCCAGAGCGATCCGATACGGTTCGTGCCGACACCAAGTTGGGCAGCATCCTCGACGACGAATGCGAGCCGCTCGAAGACGAGGACGATGGAACCGAACTGGATCCGATCGCAGTCCCGTCCGGACGGGCTGATGCTCAATTGCAGCTCGCCGTGAACCGGGTTCTGGAGCCCGATTGGCTGTCGTCACTCGTGGACGAATTCTGCTCAAAACCCGCTTGGCGCCCCCTCCCTGACACGATCCTGGAACGCGCGGGGCATTTCCTCGCCGTGGCGCGCACACTGCGCTCCTGGCTCCAATCCCAGACTTGTTGATCGCTCCCTCCTCCCACGTTGCGACGAACGGTGACTTCTTCCCGGCTCGTTCCGCAACTCCTCTCCCACAATCAATCTCGATCTCCCCACGTCTTGATGACCTCCATCTTATGACGTGCGAGGGGAACGCACATCTCGGCGCGGAACGTCTGGACCGCCACAGACTTCGACTCAAGCCACTCGGCTGACGTCGAAACCTTGATGGTATCGGCCCGCCGAGATCCAAGGCGCAAGAAGTACGGCGATAAACGCCTGCTGGAGTGCTACGGCCGACGCCTTGCCGCGTGCGGCGCACATACGCTCCCGCCCCCCGCCGTTTTCGCGCCCGGTGCGCTCACACCCCGCACCAATACATCGAAAGTTTATCTCATGTTCGATCACCTGATTGAGAGCTCGCTCCGTCAACGGGCGCTCGTCTTGCTGATGCTCGTGGCCTTGGTTGTTTCGGGAACGTACTCGCTGCTCCGGTTGCCGATCGACGCGGTACCGGACATCACCAACGTTCAGGTCATGGCGCTCACCAACGTCCCGGCGCTCGGTCCCGAGGAGGTCGAGCGTTTTGTCACGGTTCCCGTCGAGAACGCGATGAACGGCATCCCTTCGGTAAAGGAGGTGCGCTCGTTCTCGCAGTTTGGGATCTCGGGGGTCACCGTGGTCTTTGAGGATGGAATTGACATCTACTGGGCCCGGCAGCAGGTCGGCGAGCGACTGACCCAGGTCCGCTCGAGTATCCCCCCTGAGTTCGGGCAGCCCGAGATGGGGCCGATCGCCACCGGCCTGGGAGAGATCTACCAGTTCGAGGTACGTAACGCGGAAGGCGTCTCGAATCCGCGATCGCTGATGGAGTTGCGGACCATCCTCGACTGGGAGGTCGCCCGGCCGCTCAAGAGTGTTCCCGGCGTCATCGAGGTCAACGCGTTCGGAGGCGAGTTGAAGACGTATGAGGTCCGGCTCGATCCCACGCTGATGATGGCTCGCGGAGTCACTGTCAACCGGGTCCTGGAAGCGATTCGCCGGAACAATGGCAACACCGGCGGTGGCTATCTCGAACGCAACGGCGAGCAGCGCGTCATTCGAGTGATTGGTCTCATCGAGGAGCTCGAAGACCTGGAGGAGGTCGTCCTCAACACGACTTCGAACGGGACCCCCATCTTCGTCCGAGACGTGGCGGAGGTTCGGTTCGCCCCCATGATTCGTAGCGGTGCCGTAAGCCGCGACGGCCGGGGCGAGGCCGCAACGGCAACCGTCCTGATGCTGTCGGGTGAGAACTCGCGTATCGTCGTGGAACGGATCAAGGAAAAGCTCTTCGAGATCCAGGAAACCCTACCGGAAGGGGTGGTCATCGACACGTTCTATGACCGAGCCTCCCTCATCGAGCGGACGATCCAGACTGTCGCCCATAACCTGGCCGAGGGGGGCATACTGGTCATCACGGTGCTCCTGGTTCTGCTCGGCAACCTCCGAGCGGGGCTGATCGTGGCCCTGGCGATCCCCCTGTCGATGCTCTTTGCCGGCAACCTCATGCTCACATTTGGAATCGCGGGGAGCCTGATGAGCCTCGGGGCCCTCGACTTCGGCCTGATCGTCGATAGTGCGGTCATCGTGATCGAGAATGCCGTGGGCCGCCTTGCACACGCCGGACCGGGAGAGCGGGCGGTCGACGTGGTTGCGCGGTCGACGCGCGAGGTCCGCAAGCCGGTCGTCTTCGGCGTCGCGATCATCACCCTGGTCCACCTGCCGATTCTGGCTCTGGAAGGCGTCGAAGGGAAGATGTTCCGCCCGATGGCCTTGACGGTCATCTTCGCCTTGACCGGATCGCTGATCCTCTCTCTGACGGCGACCCCGGTCCTGGCTTCGTTCTTCCTCAAGCCGGGGACCTCGGAGCGCGATACGCTCCCGATCCGATGGGCCAAGCGAGTCTACGATCCCATCCTCCGCACCGCGTTGCGATGGCCGATCATGGTCACTCTCACGGCGGCCGTCTGCTTCGCCGCGTGCATCCCCGTAGCTCTCGGGCTGGGCGGCGAGTTCATCCCGAAGCTCGATGAGGGAGACCTCGTCGTCGTCTTGATCCGTCCCCCGAGCGCCTCGCTGTCGGAAGGGCTCACGGACTCCACGCGCTTCGAGCGTGCCCTGCGGGAAGCCTTCCCCAATGAGGTTCGGACAGTTGTCAGCCGAATCGGCAGACCCGAGATCGGTATCGACCCCGCCGGAGTGAACATGACCGACACGTTCGTGTTGCTCAACGAGCCGGAGAAATGGGTCAAGGGGCGAACCAAGTCCGATCTGATCAGTGGGATCGAGCGGGTCGCCGCGCGGATTCTGCCGGGGACCTTTGTCAGCTTCACTCAGCCGATCGAGCTGCGGTTCAACGACCTGCTCGCCGGAGTCCGGGCCGACGTCGGCCTGAGCCTCTACGGTGACGACCTCAAGACCCTCCAGGAGAAGGCCAACGCCCTGGCCACGGTCCTCGAGAAAATTCCAGGAGCCGTGGAGGTCAAGGCCCAGGCGTTGGGAGGGTTGCCCTACCTCCAAATCGACATCGACCGCGACCGGATCGCGCGACACGGGATCAACGCCGCCGACATCCTCGACGTCGGTGCCACCCTGGGCGGCAAGGTCGTGGGCCTCGTCGTCGAAGGGGAGAAGCGTTTCGACATCCAGGTTCGGTTCAAACCCGAGTACCGCAACGACGTCGACCTGATCCGGCACCTCAAGGTCGCCGATCCCACCGGCCGGTTCTTACCGCTCGGCGAGCTCGCCGATGTCAGGCTCGAAGACGGGACATACGAGATTTGGAGGAAGGACCGCCGTCGTCGCGTGATGATCCAGGCCAACGTCCGAGGCCGAGACCTCGCGGGGTTCGTCGCCGAAGCCCAGCGCCTCGTCGAATCCGAAGTGAAGCTGCCGCGGGGCTACACCCTTGAGTGGGGCGGAACCTTCGAGAACCTCCAGTCCGCCACGAGGAGACTGTCGATCGTCGTCCCCCTGGCCCTGGCGCTCATCTTTCTGCTGCTCTACGCCACCTTTGGGTCCGTCCGACTCGGTGCCTTGATCTTTCTCTCGGTGCCCCTCGGCGCGATTGGAGGCGTGCTGGCACTCTGGCTCCGAGGGCTCGACTTCAGTATCTCGGCAGGGATCGGTTTCATCGCCCTCTCGGGCGTGGCCGTACTCGACGGCCTCGTGCTCGTCTCGGCAATCCGCCAGTTGGTCGAGGAGGGAGTCGACGTCCACAAGGCCGTCACCCAGGCGTCGATGAGCCGACTTCGGCCGATCCTCATGACGGGACTGGTCGCAGGTCTCGGCTTCGTGCCGATGGCCTTCTCGACGAGCTCCGGGGCCGAGGTTCAACGCCCCTTGGCCACCGTAGTCATCGGAGGAATCTTGACCAGCACACTCCTGAAACTCGTCGTGCTGCCGGCCATCTACGCCTGGTTCGACCCGGGTCGGCCGAACGTAACGCCAGACGCCGAGTCGATGGCCGAGGACGCCTAGAGCAGGCATCCCCCTCGTCACTGATGCAAGCAATGTCTACCCCTGCGGGCGAGGATCAAGACGCACATCGCGACGGTTGATCCCCTTCCCCGGAACCGAAAGAGAACCAACTCAGCGTCCTCAAGGTTTCCGTTCTCTTTCGGTTCGGCTCGCGAAGCCCCTCGCCTTCTGCTCCTTGTGGCCCCCCTTTGTCCCGCGCAGGGGGGAATGCGCGGGACAGGGGCCGAGCGTCGACGAGACGCCTTGGCTTCCCGGGAGAATTCGTTGTGGTGGTTGGATGCGCCGTTTTCGTTTCCCGCCAACGAGATCGGACGGCCAGACGCCAGGCGTCGAACATCCAACCCGCCAAAAGCAACAGAAAACTGGTAATAAGCATACCAACAATCATCGAGCTGAACGTCATGGAATTCACCCAAGATACCCGGAGAGGCCGAATCGATCGTGCACGGGAAGTTCTTATGCGGACCAAATGGCCTTCCCCTCGTAGGGTCATCTTAGGCGCGAGTGTTAAAGACGACCTGAATGGGCTATGAAATCGGCTTCATCTCGGCAAAATCGATCGAAATCAAAGGGCGTCCCATGTGAGAATGCTTCTATCGAGTCGAGAGTGCGTGACGACTTCTCGCCGCTTCCTGATTCTGCTGCAATGGAATTATAGAGACGAGCGCCAAGCGAAATCGTCGAGGAGAGGACGCGATGGGCATTCGGATCCTGGTGGCCGAAGACGATGCCAAGGTCGCCAAGTTCTTGGTGCGCGGCCTTCGCGAGGAAGGGTTCACGGTGGAGCACGCCGCCGACGGCGAGGCGGCCTGGCACTTTCTGCGCTCGGGCGACTGGGACCTCGTCATCCTTGATTGGTGGCTGCCCGCTCAAGACGGTTTGACCGTTCTGAAACGGTTCCGGCAAACCAACCGGGCGACGCCGGTGCTCTTCCTCACGGCACGTGACGCGGTCTCCGACCGCGTTCGAGGCCTCGACGGCGGTGCAGACGACTACCTCTGCAAACCGTTCGACTTCGAGGAACTCCTGGCTCGCGTCCGCGCCTTGATCCGGCGACGCGACGCCACCAGTGGAACCGTCTTCTCCTATCGCGATCTCAGCGTGGACCTCGCCGCCCAGCGCGTCGAACGCGGGGGGGCCTTCCTCGACCTCACCGCCAAGGAACAGGCGCTCTTGATCTTCTTTCTGCGGCACCCCGGCCAGGTCCTGTCGCGGACGCGGATCTACGACCACGTCTGGGGTGAATCCAGCGACTTCTTTTCAAATACGCTCGAGGTGCATATCAAGGACCTGAGACGCAAGCTCGAGGCCAAAGGACCTCGCCTGATCCACACGGTGCGCGGCCGCGGCTATCTGCTGGGCGACCCCACGGACTCGGGGACGGAGGAGCGGTCATGACCCTGGTCACCCGCGTCTCCGCCTTCTTCCTGCTGGCGCTCGGCATCGCGCTCAGCGGATTCTCGGCCGCCCTCTATTCTCTAGCCTACGTCTACATGCTCAGGCATCTCGATGAGCATATCATGTTGGATCTCGACTCGCTGACGGCCGCGGCCGAGGTCGGGCCACTCCGGGTCCGGGAATGGGACAAAGAACGCCCCGCCGTCGGCCTCGATCCCGAAGTCGAGGATATCTTCTGGATCATCTACGACGAGCAAGGGCAAGGCGTCGATCGTTCCAAGAATTCGGGGACGGAAGACTACTCGCGAAGCCGGAACATGGTCCACGCCATTCGGCATGCCCACGCCTCCATGACAGGCCCACAGGGCGGGCGGTGGCGGCTGGCGCTACGACGTCTGGAATGTGCTCACCCGACCTCCACGGTCCCGCCTCAACCCGATCCGTTCGAAGCTGACCCACTCGAGCTGGATGAAGAACTCTCCGGATATCCAAAAGCCGTAGCGCAAGCCAAAGCCCCATCGATCTGGGGTCGAGAGTCCCTGATCCTTGTCGCAGGCAGCTCCCTCGCGCCGCTCGAGACCACGCTTCGCACCTTGGTGGCCACCCTGGCGATCCTCTCTCTGGCCCTTTGGGTGCTCGCCGCGGCGGTTGGTCGCTTCTTCTGCCGCAAAGCGCTCGTGCCGATGACCCGCATGGCCGAGACTGCGCGCGACATGACCACGGCCGACCAAGGGCAACACCTCCCCAGCCCCGAGACCGGCGATGAGCTCGAGGACCTGGCCACGAGCTTCAACGGACTCCTCGACCGTCTCAACGAAACCCTCGAGCGCGAGAAACGGTTTACGGGAGAGGCCTCGCATCAGCTCCGCACGCCGCTCACGGCCCTGATCGGCGCCATCGACGTCGCGCGCCGGCGTGGCCGCTCGATCGAAGAATACCGCGAAATCCTCGATGACATCCATGGCGACGCCGTGCGTCTCCGACGGATCATCGAGGCGCTCTTGTTCCTCTCTCGAGCCGAAGCCGAGGCCATGCGCCCCGACCTTCAGCATATCGATCTGATCGCCTGGGTCGACGACCATCTGAGCCAATGGTATTCCCGAGAACGAGGAACCGACATCCTCCCTCCTGCCCATCCCGAGCCTCCGCTCTGGGTTCGCGCCCATCCCATTCTGCTCGCCCAGTTGCTCGACAACCTGCTCGAGAACGCTACCAAATACAGTGAGCCCGGCACTCCGATTCTGGTGCGAACCTGGCGCGAGCACGGACAGGCGGTTTTGGCCGTGGAAGACCAAGGTTCCGGCCTCGATCCTTCGGACCAGACTCACGTATTCGAGCCGTTCTTCCGCTCCGAACAAGCCCGACGCCTCGGCCAACCGGGCATCGGCCTGGGCCTCGCCATCGTTCATCGGATCGCCTCCGCCTTCGGAGGAACCGTCGACGTCCAGAGCGAATCCGGCCAGGGTTCCTGCTTTACCCTCCGACTCCCCGAAGCCGAAGCCGTCACACCCAAAACCACCGCCACACCCTTGCAAACGACGTGGGAATGATGCATAGAGAACAAGGAACCACGGAAGCACGGGGATAGGGGCTCTCTGATTCCCAATGGAGAGGAATCAGATTGCTGAAAGAATTTCTACTTCCGTGATCTAGCGTGGCTCGAATCTTCATTCCCTCGCATTATAACACAAGCGATTCTAACAGGAATTGATCATGCGTACAGGCCGACATTTCGCTCGAGACCAGACTACTTTCCGCATCAATCTACTTCCGAGTCTCGTCGCGACCGGCCTCGTCGTCCTGTTGTCGGCAAACCAGGCGCCGGCGAGTGAACCCTCCCAGTCGAAGACGCGGCCGAATATCCTCTTCTTGTTCGCCGACGACCAGCGGGCTGATACGATCGCCGCTCTCGGGAACACGCACATCCAGACTCCCAACATCGATCGCCTGGTTCACGACGGGACGGCCTTCTCGCGTGCTTACTGCATGGGTTCGCATCACGGAGCCGTCTGCATCCCATCGCGGGCCATGCTCCTGACCGGACGCTCGCTTTTTCATATCAAAGAAAACATTGCCGGCCAGTCCACCTGGCCCGAGGCGTTCGCCAAGGCCGGTTACACGACGTTCTTCACCGGCAAATGGCATAACCAAGAAGCCTCGGCGCTTCGGATCTTCTCGCAAGGCAAGGCGATCTTCCTCGGGGGCATGGGCGAACCGTACAAACTTCCCATCCAAGACATTTCACCCGAACACACGTTTGTCAACCCGCGAGAAAGCGGCAGCCACTCGGTGGCGGTCTTCGCCGACGCAGCGATCGAGTTCCTCGGGAAGCAAACGGGGGCCAACCCGTTCCTTTGCTACGTCCCCTTCAACCTCCCTCACGACCCCCGTGTGGCTCCTCAGCCGTTCCATGACCGGTTGAACGCGAACCCGCCGCCGCTCCCCGGCAACTTCCTTCCTCAGCATCCCTTCAACAACGGAGCCCTCGTCCTCCGCGACGAAGAGCTGGCCCCTTGGCCCCGAACTCCCCAAGTCGTTCGCCAACACCTGGCCGACTACTATGCCGCGATCGAGTTCCTCGACGAGCAAATCGGTCGTATTCTCAAGGCTCTCAAGGCCAGCGGCCAATATGAAAACACGCTGATCGTTTTCACCAGCGACCATGGCCTCGCCCTCGGTAGCCACGGCCTCTTCGGCAAACAAAGCCTCTACGACCACTCGATGCATTCACCGCTCGTCATCGCCGGGCCCGGGATCCCGAAGGGACGTCGGACCGACGCTTTCTGCTACCTGCTCGACCTCTTCCCCACCCTGGGCGACTTCGCGGGCGTCCGGGGACCGCAGGAGAGCGAGGGCTTGAGCCTCGTTCCGGTTCTCGAGGGCAAAGTCCCGACGCGCCGGGAGTCGATCTTCACCGCCTACGCCAACAGCCAGCGAGCCGTGCGTGACGAGCGTTGGAAGCTCATCGTCTATCCCCAGATCAACAAGACGCAACTCTTTGACCTTCGCGACGATCCCAACGAAATGCGAGACCTGGCTGCCTCCCCGGCTCATCAGGCCGAGGTCGCGCGGCTCACCGCCCTGCTCCAAGACTCGCAGCACCGCCTGGACGATTCGTTGCCGCTGACCAGCAAGAATCCTCAACCGGCCGATTTTGATTTCTCGACCGTGAAATCGTCTCCCACAAAAAAAACCGCCGGGGGCTAGTGCGGTTATCGCTTGGATCGCCTACAAAATGCCGGAAGATCTGAGTGAAATCCCTGGGAGCTATGAGTTGGACGCACCATCAACCGATGCTCTGTAGATGGCTGTATGGGATGGCACTGGTGGCTTGTCCACCAGTGGCGCTAGCCTTGGCCCACTGGTGGACAAGCCACCAGTGCCACCCCATACGCCCATTGACATCGATCTGGGACTTTCCACTCTCTTGCTTTGGGTGTATGCCATCCGAACGGTACTTGCTCTAGAATCAAGCCCTCGGCGGCGGCCGAAACACCTGACCTCAGGGGGTCGATCAAGACTTGCCGGGCGTGACGTAAGAATCAAACACCCGCACCTTGGCGAAATCCGCCTTGTTCTCCTCGACGAACTTCATGTGCCGGGGATGAACAAGGTACTTCGCCTTGGCGGCCTTGTTCTCGAAGACCACGAGAAGCGCCACATCGAAGTCGCGCACGCTTACGCCGGGTTCCTCCACGTCTTGCGCCATGGTCCCGATCGAGAACGAGACGGTCCCCTCATGGTCGGTGAGGTACTTTTGGCAAGAGGCGATGAACTTCTCGCGCGCGGCTTCGGATTGATCTTTGAGGGTGAAGAAAACACTATGGGCGAGTTGCGGCGTCCCCTTCTCGGCCGAGCGCGAATGCGAAACAACACCCACGACGAGCAGAGCCGCCAGTGCGGGAACAATCGAACGGATGAGCATATTGGTCACAGTAGCGTTCCTCTTTCGGTTTCACGAACCAAAGACTTTCAGACCCGAGGAACGACATCATCTCGGCCTTCGCCATACTTAGCAAGGGGCCGGCACCCATCCCAAAGGCGACCCCGATCGACATCGGCGTGCTCATGCCCGAGGCTCGAACCTCAGCGGACGGCCATCGTCGACTGCCGCTTCGGGCTGTGGGGGGCTTTGAGCTCGGGCGGCCGTTTTTCATGGTCGCCGGACGACTCCCAAAAGAAGTAGTCGTTGCTTTGCTCGGGATAGCTGCGCACCTGCGATTCGAGCACCCCGAGCCCTCGACGAACCCAATCGGCGGCTTGGCCGTCGCGACGGGCTTCCGTCGGAACCTGGAATGAGGGCAAAAATTCGAGGTCGAAGGTTCCGTCTTCTCCCATCCGGCAGAACGCCGGCAGAACGGCGGCCCCCGTCATGGCCGCCATGGTCACCCAGGTCGTGGAGAACGACTCGGTATGGCCCAGGAAGGTTGCGGTCACGGCTTTGGCGTCTTGCCATCGGACATCGCAGGCGACCTTGAGAATCATCCCGGCCCGCAAGACGCGCGACGCATGATAGATTGACGAAGCCAGTTCCGCCGTGCCGGCTTTTCGCGAGACGAATAGCTCGGCCTGCCCGAGTTCACCATCCGTCGCGAACTGTTGGGTCAGGTATCGCGAGATATTCCTCGGTTTCTCGCCAAACCAGCGCAGCGGGTATCCGTTCCGAAAGAGCCAATGCGTCATCAAAACGTGCGACCCGAAGTGGTTCGCCAGGAGGACGACCCCTTTTCCTCCGGCCAGAGCTGCCTCCAGATGGTCGCGCCCGGAAACTCGAAACTGAGCCGCGACCCACGCTTCGGGTCGGTCATCGAGCAAGAGGTCGCGGATTCGCCAACGGTAGGTCTGCCGGGCCAAGGCGCGGCTCACCTCGCGAACGTTCCATGAGCAACCCAGGCGTCGTGCGCCATCAGCCACGGCCCGTTCGTAAAGTGACGTCTGGTGCGGGACGACCAGCAAGTCGAGCCGCCCCATCACGCTCAGGAACCATTGCGAAAAGCGATAGGGCAAGCGACTCAAGACCGGCAGCACCACCTGCAAGACGACCTTGTGCACGATCATCCACCGCTGCCACATCGTTTCACTCCACCGCCGCGCGAAAGCCCCTTGGCCCGAGCAACCCAAGCCCAGGCGCTCAAGCCGCCGACTTGCCGAGCAAGTTCGTCATCTGGTCCATGAGATCCGATACGTAACGCAGTTCCTTGACCTTCTGAACGTCGATGGTCACGTGGAACCGATCTTCGAGCCGGATCGTCACCGCGACGATGTCGATCGAATCCAAGTCGAGGTCTTCCACGAGTCGAGAGTCGGCCGTGATGATGACGTTCTTCGTCCTCTCCACCTCGGCCCGAATCGCGTTCGCGATCTCTTCCAACAGCTTGGCTTCCCCCACGGCTTCTCCCTCCGTCCCAAGCTCAGAGGCACCCTCGCGAGTCCTCGGCCAGCCGAGTTCCGTCTCGTTTCCGAGACTGGACTCCAACTCCCGGCACTTTCCCGGCCGGCCACTCACGACGGCTCACCGAACCGAGCCTAGAGCAAATCTCAGCCTGAGCCACCTCGTCCGACCTCGCGGAATCGTGTGGACCCAGGGAATCACTCGATCATCACGAGCTCCAAGTCGCCTCGTCTCGACTTCGACCGGCCACTTGAAGAACTTGAGGATTTTTCCCGACTTACCGATTACCTCACCAGTCCCGCGAACAAAGGCCCAATGCGAGGCCCCGTCCCATGGACGTAAATCGTTGCGATTCGACGTGACAAAGGATGTGATTCCGAAAGGAGCCTCTTTCTAACGATTTTCGCCCAAGGGATGAATGGAACTTTTTCGGTTTTCTTCACGGGCGAACAAACCACGTCGTCCGCATCAGGTCCAAGCCAAGATGATCGTCCTAAGCACCTACAAGAAACCGACTTACAAACAAATCCCTGGCGTACCCCTAGAACTGAAGCCTGAATCCCGGTCGGTCACGAACCACTCTACTGAACAAATGACTTCGGAAGGCCCAGGGCGCACAGACCCCACGAGCACCTGACCGACTCGTAAAGCCTCCATCGAAGGCGATTGACCTCGAAAACAAACGCTTCAGCCCTCGCTTTCAGACCCGGAATGGGGTGGGTCAAACGAAAAGAGGAAGCAGCGAGCGAGATGGCTTTCCGGTTCCTTTTACGCAAAGTACCGAGGGCAATACGGCGGAAATGCACGTTCGCATCAATCGGGGCAGTGAAAAAATCTGCCGAACGTTCTGTTCTCCCGTAAGGAATCTTCGCAAACCCGCCTGATATCGCCCGTGGTGGGTCGCTGTCTCCTTGGCCCGCTTCGTAGGGCAGGCCTTGGCCTGCCTCGGCCGTCCACAAAGCCTCGGCGAAAATATTCGATTTGCAATACAAATATTAAATTTATGTATAATAGAAATAATATAAATTTATTATTTATATAACAAAATCGCAAAATATCATTTCAACAAAATACACACATTAAATCGATACGAAGAAGTCCAAAAGCGCCGCAGTGCGAAGTTGATCATCACCTGTATCCCGCATCGGGACGATCCCGTCGATCTGGCCTCAGGGCCTCCTTCTACCCTCTCTATTTAGGACACTTAGAAATGTACACAACCGCCATGCTCCTAAAAATTCCAATGACATGCTTGATTCAAACCTAGAGCCAACTTATGCTCAAACGGCTTAAAAACGTCTAAACCCGCTCAATGATGGCTATTCGGGACCGTCCGACGCCGCCTCGAGGGAATGCGTCGCAATCGCACGTCAAAACAAACCAAACGGATTAAATAAGATGAGCCGCCCAGGTAACACGAGAGCCCTTCCTCTGGTCCGAAACGGCTGTCGCATCGCGATCGGTTTAACGCTCGTACTGGTGCTGGCCACGGTCGTGTTCGCGGTTCTGGAGCACTCGTTGCCCGGGCCGCGTTGGTTTCAAAACAAGCAGACCGTGTTCGTGGCTGGCAGCATCGGCACCGAGTTCCTGCCGTTGCCTGTGCTCGAGGTCTTGCCCGACATCGATCCCGAGCGGTTTCCGCCACCCCGGCTCGATCCGAAGACTCAGGCCCTGGCCGGTGGTTGGATCGAGCGCTATGGCTTCCTCGAGAGGCGGAACGAGGATCGCACCTACCCCGCCACCAACCCGGAATTAGCGGCGCTGCTCAAGGACGACCCCGAGCTCTGGCCGTTGCCGGTGGGGTTTACCCTCTCGAATTTCCGGCCGTTCAGTCCCGATCCGTCGCCGGTTCGATTCGTGGGGTTGGCCTGCGCGGGGTGCCACTCGGCCAGGTTGCCCGACCGAGGGCCCTCCGGAAAGCTCGTTTACGGCGCCGGGAATTCGGGACTCGACCTCATCGGCTTCTTCCAGGCCTTCCGTGGCGTCCTGCTGGAGAAGAAGGTAAAGCCCTCCGTTTCCGAAGCGCGACGTCGGCCGGTCTCTCTCACCGAGGGTCCGAATCTCGACGCATCCGATTACGAGTACGCTCTGTCGCTTTCGAGCATCCAGGAGGCGCGAAAGAAGCGAGGACTTCGCAATCTGACCCAAGCCGAGAAGACCATGATCTGGGTCTGGCTCCAGGGTGCCCAGTCCGGCGCCGAGAAGACCACGATGAAGTACGACCTGCCGCCAACACCTGAGCAGTTGCGTACTCCCGAATACAACCCGGTCGGGCCGGGGCGGACCGAACCCTTCGTCACGCTGGACAACGAAGTCCTCAACCTGCCGGCCAGTCATAATCGAGGCTTCTCGAAGATCCCGGCCGTTTTCCGCGAGAAGGATCGTCCCTGGGCCCAATTCGATGGAAGCGTGAAACACCCGAACACGCGGAGCGGCCTGGCCGCCATGACGGCCGGCGGGTCTGTCGACAACCTCGGCGGACTCGGAATCGGCCGGAACATCATCGATGCCGCCGACTACACGGTGTACGAACTGGTCGGCCCGACGTGGAATGACATTTTCGGCGAACCACCCGCGCCTCCCGCCACCGGAGAGTCCCAGGCCAATGACGCAGAGGGGGCTCATCTCAGCAAGTCTCAGCGCCGAGGGCGCGAGGGCTACCGAAAATGGTGCGTCAGTTGTCATGGCCAGCCTGACCCGGCAAAGCCCGATACCTGGCTGTCGTCGTCGTCCCCCGACTTCGGCAAGATCCTCCCGGCGATCGACCCGTTCCAGTTTCCCAAGGAGCAATGGCTGAAAGACTGGGTGGAGTTTCCCGATCAGCCGACGTGGCGGAACCAGGCGACCGACCCCGAGCGCGTCTCATTCCGTGACGCTTCGATCATGCCGTACACACTCTTCACCTACTTCGACCGCAAACATCCGACCAAGACGACCGGCGAGTATTACCCGCTCGACCATCCGCTATACACCGAGCGGCAGGAGATCCGCAACTCCGGCGGCTACATCAATGCACCGCTCGACTCGCTCTTCACCCGCGCCCCCTATCTGCACAACGGCAGCGTCCCGAACCTCGCCCAACTCCTGAATCTCGAGCCACGCCCCGAATCATTCGTTCGTGGATTCAACACGTACGACACCAATAAAGTTGGCCTGATTGTTTCCGGCGATATCAATTCCGTACTCGACCCAGCCAAGGTGAAGCCGGAGGATCCACTCGTCTGGCCGTTCGACACGAAGGCTGTCGGGAATCTCAAGACCGGGCACAACTACCCGTGGCCCCCCGACGAGGCGAAGCAGCACGTCGACGAACTCAACGACCTCCTCCAATACCTCAAGACGCTCTGACCCAAGGGACGACACGATGACGACGGTTACCCGAGAGCTCGAACCGCAACGAACCGTCGAGGCGACGACGGAGATCACGGCGGGACAGCTCTGTCTGACCTTTGTACCGTTCGGCCTGGGTCTGGTCGCAACCATCTGGTATGCAGAACTGTCCCAGGATCTTCGGCTTTTCCGCACGATCTACGCGGCCCGGCTTTCGCTGTTACTGGCGATCCCGGCACTGGCCTTGTTTCCGCTCCTCAGCCGCCTCCCTGACGCACGGAACGTCTGGCGGCTGTTCTGGACGTTCAGCTTCCTCGCCTACGCCGTCCACTTTGCTTATGCCTGGTTCGGCGTCTTCGGTGGTCAGATCGAGACAGCGCGGTTGCATCCCAACTTATTCCACGTCCCGGAGAAACCGACGGTCCTTGACCTGGTGATCGCGCATCAGGGGACTTTCGTGACCTACAGCAACCTCGTGCTCACGGGACTTTGGCTCCTCGACGTCGTTCTCGCCTGGCTTGCCGAGGGCATCCAGGGCCGGGGACGTATCATCGTCATGGCACTCCACATCCTAACTTGGCTGTACGTCTTGATCAGTTTCGTGATCGCCTCGATCGTGTTCACCAAGAATAACACCATCCTCGTGATGGGGTGGGCCATGGCCGGGGTGGTCGCGCTGTCACTGCTGATCCGCGTGTTCAGTCGGAGCTCGGAGCCCACACCTAGGGAACCGTGATCGAAGAAATCGGGCAGCACCCACAGATCTTTGCACGAGACCGGAGAACTCCCATGACCATCGAGCAGGCGTTGCCGGTTCAAGCCCACCCCGCAGAGGATCCCCCGCCCCTGCCGAAACCAAAGCTGCCTGGCCTCCACGAGGTGATCGCCCAGGTCGAGAGCGATCTCTTCAAGAGCAAGGACGTCCAGGACACGGCGACCTTCAGCTACCAGTGGACTGCCGATCAGTTCGGGCACTTTGCTCTCGGCTTCGAGATCACATTTGCGCTGAGTTGGGTCGCCGCTCTGCTTGGCTACGCGGGGGGCCGGGTCGGATTCTGGATCGGCCTGGCCGTCGTCCTGATCTTCGTGCTGAAGGAAGCGAATGACTTCCGCATCGAATGGCGAAAAGCATGTGATGCCAAGAGCGTGTTCAAATTTAACAGCCTGGAGATTTTCTCCAACACGTTCACGGCGGTCTTCTACATCGCCCTGGGCGGTATCGTCGCGGCCTTTGGGCTGTTAGCCCCCGGCTACGGCCTGATCTCGATCCCGGTCACGGCCGTCTTCGCGCTCGGGTTGGGCTACGTTTGGCTCCGAAAGAAAATCACCTTCCAGCAGGCGGGCCTGCCCTACCTCTACCGTCTCGCGAACTTCCCCAGTCCGATTCCCAAAGCGTCGGCGCAATTCATCGTGAACCTGAGCAAGCCGAGTGCTCCGGACACCCCTCCGACGATCGCCGATCACCTGATCATCGCCGGCCCGCTCGACTCAGGAAAGAGCAGCCTCGCCGTCGGAATTGGAACCGAGTTCGCGTTCCGGATGGGGATCGCGCGGTACACAACGCTGTCGAAGCTCCTCCAGGCCGCCCTCAAGGACGGACAGTGGGACAAGCCCGAGTTCGACGACGGGCGTATCCTCTGGCCCTGGCAGACCTCCGACCTGCTGATCGTTGACGATGTCGACGTCATCTCCGACCACGTGCCGGGCACCTCAATGGCCGTCGAAACCGAGCGGCAGATTGTCCAATCTCGCGTGAACACGTTGAAGTCCCAGATTCCGCCCGTCCTGCAAGACGCCCTGAAGTACCGCCGAACGGTCTGGGTCGTGGGTGATATCAACGACGGTGAACTGTTGCGCTGGCAGAAGCTCATTGCCGACATGATCGAAACCTCCCTCGATCGAGTACAAACGGTCCTCCTTAAACAAAAGGTCTACGAACTCGACCCGAACCGACCGAGCCCGAGCAAGGAAGAGCAAATCCAGCAATGAGGCCTTGCCCCCCATGGCCTCACGTGCCTGACACTCCGGGGATCTGCTTTCTGATGCATCCCCGGAGTGCAAGAGTAACGGACCTGATGAAATCCAAAAATATTCATCTATAAATTTTTACATGAAACCAAGTAATATCCGATCCTTGGAAGCGAATGGGGCTTCCCTCCGTATCACTCGACCCGGAGAGTTAAAGTGGCTACCCTGATGCAGAGTCGGCACTCGACCCATCCAGACTCGCGACTCGGTCAGCCCTAGGACCGTCATTTTCCCCTCTCTTGCGCTTCTTCCGGTTGAGAGAAATCCGCGTAGCATCAGCCTTGGCTGTCGTGAACAGAGGCGAGCCAAGGCCTGCCCCACAAGCACTCATGAGTCGCATATTTCTTTTCTGACTCTTGATAGGCACAATCAATATCGCGTTCGATGAATGTGATCGCTGAATCAAGACCTTGACTAACCGAAGTTTTCGGAGACGTCCCCATGTCCTGCAACAGCAGAACCATTGTAGAGAGATGGTTTGAAGAGGTCTGGAATCTGCGCCGAACGGAAACGATCGAGGAACTTTTGACCAGCGAGAGTGTCTGTTACACAGACAACGGCCCCATCAGGGGTCCCGATGAATTCAAACAACGACAGCACACTCCATTTCTCTTGGCGTTTCCGGACCTCCGGGTGGACGTGGACGCCATCATCACGCAAGGCGACCAAGCCGTGGTCCGATGGACTGCGATCGGAACCCATAGCGGAGACGCCCTGGGGGTCCCAGCGACCCATCGAGCCGTCCGCTTTCGAGGCATCACCTGGCTTCACGTCGACGATGGCAAGCTCGCGTACGGGTGGCAGAGTTCCAACATCGCCGAGGTACTGCGTGGGTTGGGTTGCTCAGCACCGAAACCCGACGTTCCGATCTCGGCGAGGTAAGGCGATCTCTGTCGATGGGGCACGAAACTCTTCAAAGTTCCGCCAGCGAGATATCAGTGACACTCGAAAATCCCGATATTGTCGACATGATCACCCTCAGGTCTAATGGCAAGCCGAACCTTGTCATTGTCGACGGCGGCCTCACAGGCGACGATGCAGAACGATACACCAAACTGCTGGCCTCAGCGAAGATCGGTGGGCAATGCCCACCCTACGGCAGGCCGGCTGCACCCGTTTTCTTAGGGTTGACAAAGCAATAGAGCCGTGCTCCTTCTGTCCGAGTTCGCTGCTCTGCTTGACCGATCTGAACCTGCTTCTCAGCTCTTGAGAATCGAAAAACAAAGTCCGTATCCCGTTCGGAAATAGGCATCAGGATTCGTTCCGTAGGATAGGCCTTGGCCTGCCGAGGCTCCAGCGAACAGCCCAGGCAGGCCAAGGCCTGCCCTACAAAAACTGCACACACGCGACATTGTTTTCGTTGTCAAACCACAATACCCTGAATACTTATCAGATTGACTCAATGGTATCGGCGGATACCTGTCCGGGTCGGATGAAGAGGCGGGAGATTGCAAACTCGAGCCACATCCACAGAATGGTTGGTCCGATGTTCAGCCTACATCTCTAACCTCAGGTGAGAATCGCCTTCACGACATTCCCTTCCACGTCGGTCAGGCGATAGTCGCGGCCGGCGTGGCGGAAGGTGAGGCGCTCGTGATCGAGACCGAGGAGGTGGAGGATCGTGGCGTGGAAGTCGTGGACGTGGACACGGTCTTCGGCCACGGCGACGCCGTATTCGTCGGTGGCGCCGTGGACGATACCTCCCTGGACACCACCGCTGGCGAGCCAGGACGAGAAGGCTTGGTGATGGTGTTCGCGACCGGGGTGGCCGGCTTGCTCGTGATAGGGAGTGCGGCCAAACTCGGTCGTCCAGACGACCAGAGTGTCGTCGAGCATCCCGCGCTGTTTGAGATCGGTCAGGAGACCGGCAATCGGCCTGTCAACGTTGCGGGCGAGTCCGGCATGGTCTTGCATGTTGCCGTGCGAGTCCCAGTTACCGGAGGAACCGGTGTCGATCAACTCGATGAATCGGACCCCGCGTTCAGCCAGGCGACGGGCGACAAGGCACTGCCAGCCGAAGCCGGTGTTCTGACCGCGCTGGAGACCGTAGAGGGAGAGGGTCGCGTCGGACTCCCGGGTGAGGTCGAAGGCGTGAGGCGCTTCGCTCTGCATGCCAAAGGCGGTCTCAAAGGAACGGATCCGCGCTTCGAGTGCGGCATCCCCGGGGCGCGCGTCGCGATGGCGGCGGTCGGCTCTTGCAAGAAAGGCGAGCTCGCGCCGCTGGAGCCGCTCGCTGGCGATCCGAGGAGCAATGTTCGGGATCGGTGTGGGGCCGGGAAGGACGTGCGTCCCCTGGTGACAGCCCGGGAGGAAGTCGGACGACCAGGTCTGGGCTCCAGCATAGGGGGCCGCGGGGGCGATCACCACGAACGAAGGGAGATTACGATTCTCGGTCCCCAGGCCGTAACTCACCCAGGCCCCAAGACTGGGGCGAGCGAAGGTAAACGACCCGGTATGCATGCCGAGCGTTCCCTCGTAGTGATTCGTGTGATCGGACGACATCGAGCGGATCACGCACAGGTCGTCGGCGCGGTCGCGAACGTAAGGGAAGAGGTCGCTGATCTCCGTCCCGCACTGGCCGCCTGGCCGAAACTCCCAATTCGGCCGCTTCATGAATCGCTGAAATGAACCCTTCTTCCCCTGCCAGTTATCGACGGTGATCGTCTTACCATGATCGGCAACAAGCCGGGGCTTGGGGTCGAACGAATCAACGTGCGAAACACCACCTGTCATATAAAGGAAGATGACGCGCTGGGCGCGAGGCTCGAAGTGAGGTGGGCGGGGAGCGAGCGGGTCGGAAGGAGCGCCTCGGTTCTCCGCGGCGGCCTCCTCGGCGATCAGACCGGCCAAAGCGATGGCTCCAAAGCCCCCGGACGCGCGAGCGAGCAGCTCACGGCGGCTGATCGTGCGTGACGAGTGACCGATCATGGCGAGGCCTCCTCTCAATCCACAAATAGGAACTCGTTGCGCACCAGGAGTGTCCGCCCCAGTGCCGCCCATGCTCGCAACGGGATTTCTCCGGCGGGGGTTCCCTCCGCCTCGAGATCGTCGTGGACCGCCGCCAGGAACGCGAGCGCCTCGGCGACCTCCTCATCGGAAGGGACGCGCGACAAGGTGAGTTCAAATGCCAGTGCGACCCGCGCGGTATCATTCGCACGCGCGTCGATCACCCGTCGTGCTAACGCCGACGCCTGCTCATGAACGAACGGATCGTTCATGAAGAAGAGGGCCTGCGTGGGAACGGTGGTCGCCACCCGACGAGCGGTCGACGCATTGGGATCGGGTCCGTCGAAGAGGGCGAGGTACGGGTGCCGCTTGATCCGCTGCGTCATCAAGTAGACCGACCGCCGGCGCGAGTCATAAACCGCGCCAAACGGATTATGCTGGGTAAATCCCCAGTTCTCAATCGGAGGAAAGGGATGCCCGCCACCGAACAAGCCCTCGAGTGTGCCGGCGGCGAAGAGCATGGCGTCGCGAATCTCCTCGGCATCGAGCCGACGTCGAGAAAACCGCGAGAGGAACTCGTTGGCCGGGTCGAGCGCCTCGGCCGAAGGATCTCCCACGGTCGACGAACTGTACGTGCTTGATGCCATGATCAATCGATGGAGCGTCTTGATCGACCACCCCTCGTCCATGAATCGTTGCGCGAGGAAGTCGAGCAATTCGGGATGCGTCGGCTTCTGCCCGCGCTGGCCGAAATCGTTCTCCGTGGACACCAGGCCCCGGCCAAAATGGTGCTGCCAGATCCGGTTCACGATCACCCGCGGAGTCAGAGGATTCGAGGGACGTGTGAGCCAATCCGCCAGGGCAAGCCGGCCGCTTCCCTCACCTGGGGGAATGCGATCGCCTCCGAGGATCTGGAGGAATCGCCGAGGGGCCTCGTCACCCGGCGTCGTCGGCTCGCCTCGTTTTTGGATCCGAGCGTTATGTGCAGTCCCCTCGGCCACACCATACGCAACCGGGTAAGGACCAGCCTTTTCAAGATCTCCTCGAATCCGCTCCTTGTCGGCACGTTCGGCATTGATGGGGTCGAGCACCAGCCTCAGCTTGACGACTTTCGCCATCCGCTCACGTGCCCCCTCCGCCGCCGAGTCTGTCGGGGAAGCGTTCGGCGGTGGCAACGGCGTGTCTTGGATCGCGACGTTGTCGACGTCACTCAGGGGCTTATTGCCGCCGATGTGACCATAACCATCGACGAAGGTGTAGTCGATGTTTCCATCCCACCTCGAGGCAAATGCTTTGCCCGAGAACGTCGTCAGGTCGCCCGAGACCCCCACGGTGCCAGAATAGGTTCGTGCGTCGAGGTCGAGGGTGAGTTGGATGTTGTACCACCCCCCCTGCTTCACGGTTCGGATCGGTTCCACGGCATCGCCGGAGCGAGCAAAAAACCGCCCAGCGTTGAAGAACAGTTCGACCGCCGCGGAGACTCCGGGACCATGCCCCACATAGAACCGATAAGACCCTTCGCCCCCCGCAACACTCTCACGCGTGCGGAAGTCGAGGTTGACATAAACCAAACCGTGAGAGGCGGGGGTGCGATTGACCGGCAACGTCTGTCCAAACGCATTGTTCGCGGCGTTATTCGGAAGCGAGACGCCGCGCGTCCCACCCGGGAAGACGTTCATGAACGGGCTTTGCGCGGTCGAGGTTACCCGTGCTCCCTCAAGAAAACCCCAAGGCTTGCCGGGTCCGACGTTGAGCGATTGCGACTCGAACGAACCAGCGAGATCCACCAAGGAAAGCAACTGTGATTCAACCTCGGCTTTCCGCGCATCGATCGCCTTGATCTCCTGCGCGAGTCGAGCCAAGGCCGAGTCATGCGCCTGTTTCCGCGACTCGGCCTCGGCCGGTGGGACCAGAGCAACGAAGTCGCGCGGGCGTTTCTTCTCCTCGGAGCCGGGAAACGCGTAACGCGTGCTGTCGAAGATCCCGTAGAGGGCGTAATAGTCCCCCATGGTCACCGGGTCGAACTTGTGGTTGTGGCAGCGAGCGCAACCAAGGCTGAGCCCCAAGATCGACTGCCCGAGCGTGTCGATCGAGTCCTGGATCGTCAGATGATGATAATTTTCTGGATCAAATCCGAACCGCCGCGAGATCGCGATGTACCCCGTAGCCGTGACCATCTCGGCAAAGCGATCCGAGGTGGTCTTCCTCGCAAGCAAATCCCCGGCGACCTGCTCGCGAATGAACTGGTCATAGGGCTTGTCGCTGTTGAAAGCGCGGATCACGTAATCGCGATAGCGGTAGGCCTCGCGTACGGGATAGTCGGCCGTCTCCCCGGCGGTGTCCGCATACCGCACCACATCCAGCCAGTGACGCCCCCAGCGCTCGCCATAACGCGGGCTGGCGAGCAAGCGCTCGACCACTTTTTCGAAGGCGCCGGGCGAAGAATCACGGAGAAAGTCATCCACCTCCTCAGGCGTCGGAGGCAACCCCGTAAGGTCAAAGGTCGCCCGTCTGATGAGCGTACGACGATCCGCGCGCTCAGCCGGCTTCAGCCCCTTCCGCTCGAGTCGCTCGAGGATGAAGGCGTCGATCTCATTGCGTCCCCAATCGGGATCGACAGCCACGGGAGGCGTCGGCGCCTTGACCGGCTGGAACGCCCAAAATTTCCGATCCTCTTCGGTGATCTCCCCCGAGCGGATGGCCACAGCCTTATCCGACGCAGGCCAAGGAGCCCCCTGCTCAACCCAGCGCTCGAGGTCGCCGATCTGCTCCTTCGAGAGCCTACGCCCGGGCGGCATGGCGAGGTCCCCCTTGTGAGCCACCGCCTGAATCAGCAAGCTCTCCGCGGCATTCCCCGGGACAATGGCAGGCCCCGTATCTCCCCCTTGCATCAGCCCCGCACGAGCATCAACCCGCAGCCCCGCTTCCTGCTTCTTCTCGCCATGGCACCTGAAGCAAGAGCTCGCCAGAACCGGCCGGATTTTCTGCTCAAAGAACTTCTCAGCCGAGTCCTCGAACGCCGCCGCAATCGAGGTCCGAAGAAGTGCGAAGGCGAAGACCAGCGGAAAGGCACCCCTCATGGCATCGCCTCAGTAGAGATATCGAGTCCGCCGCTCAAAACAAAGTTTAACATACGGTCGTTGATTTTGCACAACAAGCTCACGCTTGTCAATTCCATACTTTAGTGGAGCGTCCGGCAAGTCTCCTTCTTGTGGGGTGGGCATTGCCCACCAGCGATTAAACCCTGGTCGAAGCCACGAGATTGGTGGGCAGTGCCCACCCTATGAGAAAGCAACTTGGCGGATGAACCATTTAGAGCGCTAACTCAGCGAATGCAAGTATCGGCTTTCGATCAATTCCGAGTCTCTTCAAAGGTAGGAGTCACGCCCACCCGCCCCAAGAGGTGTAGTCGATGCGGCCACACAGAGCGAGCCAACCGATCCCGTCAAGCGGCGTTTCAATTGCAAGACCTGCGGTCACCCGTGGCCAAGGTCCTTGCTCACTTCGAGGTAAGGATGATCCCAAGGCGGCAATTGGCAATATCTGCGAAATTCATACAAAACATCCAAATAACAATAGACTTCAGAGAACGAAACCTTTCCGGGCCACCCGACGGGAATTCTGGTAGCGTTTGGTAAAATCGAGTGGATTTCTCCGTCCAAGGATCCGTTCCATCAACGTTGACCCAAGATCGCCGGTGAAATTATGGTAGACCATATTTTCAAATTCGAGGAATATCTTAATCCCAACAACTACGAAGAGTACGAGGAGGATCGGGATACCCTCGTCCGCTGCGCACGATGCGGGAAACTGATTCCGCCAAGAAGTATTCGATGTCCTCAATGTAAGGTTCACTTCCAAGGGGAAGCTCAGGACTTCTTCCACGAGTCGGAACGGGAGGAGAACGTCAGGAGCAGCCGGACCTGGATCGTCGTGGTTGCCATGTTGCTGATTGCGACATTCATCGTTCCCTTCATCCTGCAACTACTCGGAATCATTTCCGGTCCCCCCTTTGCCAGGTGAGGGGATTGTCTTACTCTGAGACGCGGTGACCAGCCACGAAGAGAGTGGATCTTGGACACCCTTTCGATCACGAATGTGTCGGTTTCGGACATTCTTCAATTTACGCTTATCTTTTAGCGGCCACGTCATGCACAAACTTCGGATAGCAACCTGCTTCACATGCCCATTGCTCGTATTATTCTTCTGCTTCATGATCACTAGCCTTACTCTTGGACAAGAGCCAGCCACCGAAGTCGTGGACGCCAAAACCTTCCGGGGCAAGGTGATGTGCGGGTATCAGGGGTGGTTTCGATGCCCGGGGGATGCCGCCAACATCGGGTGGAGGCATTGGAGCCGCAACGGAAGACGGATCACACCGGAGACGCTGACGTTCGAGATGTGGCCGGACCTGAGCGAGTATGGAACCTCGGAGCGATTCCCAGCGCCCGGGTTTACGTACCCCGACGGCAAGCCCGCCGAGTTGTTTAGCTCCGATAACGAGGCAACCGTGCTCAGGCACTTCACCTGGATGCGCGACTACGGGATCGATGGGGCTTGGCTTCAACAGTTCGCGGTCGACTTGCCGGGGGGGTTGTCACGCGAGAATTATCCGTCGCGCCGGCGGGTGCTGGACCATGTTCGCAAAGCGGCCGGAAAGACCGGGAGAGTCTGGGCGATCACCTACGACGTCTCAGGGATGCCCACCGATTGGATCTTTGACACCGTGACGAACGACTGGAAGCACATGATCGACGAGAAGATCACGGAGGACGGGCGATACCTTCATGACGGCGGAAAGCCCGTCGTCGAGATCTTTGGGTTCTATCATGGCAATCGACATAACCGCATGTCCGCCGAGCTAGCCAACAAGCTCCTGGACTTCTTCAAATCGCCGGGGCCCTACCAGGCCTTTTTCGTTGGAGCAGGAGATTGGAACTGGCGCAGGATCGCTGACCCCGAGTGGCAGGCATTCTTCCGGCGTTTCGACGCCTACTCGCCCTGGAACGTGGGCAACCACGCTCGTGACGCCTCGGGGGTTGAGCATGCGTCGACTCGAAACTGGGCCAGGGATCGTCGCGAGTGTGAAAGCCAAGGACCGCTCTGGTTCCCGGTCGTCTATCCCGGGTTTAGCTGGGATAATCTTCAACGTAAGCCTGCGGGAAGCACGATGCTCTCGCGCAACGGCGGCCGCTTCTTCTGGGAACAGTTCCACGAATTGGCCAAGCTCGGGGTCGACAGTGTCTACATCGCCATGTTCGACGAGGTCGACGAGGGAACGGCCATCTTCAAGGTGACCAACGCCCCGCCGACGCAGGCTCATTTCGTCGGGTACGAGGGCTTGCCCAGTGATTGGTATCTCCGGCTGGCCGGCGAAGGAGCGAAGATGATTCGCAAACAACGGCCGGCCTCGGCCGAGATACCGATCAAGCCCTGATCGATTCTTTCACACGATTCTGGTCATTCCACGATCATGACCCCGTTCATGACCATCCAGTGGCCGGGGAACGTGCAGAGGAATGGGTAGCGTCCGCGCGTGGCGGGGGCCTTGAAGTAGATTGCAAATTGGTCTTGAGGGTAGACCATGTCGGTGCCGGCGATGACGTCGTCGGTCTTGGGGATGTAGTGCCGCGTGACGGCTTCGGGGTCGGCGACGATCTTGTTGACGAGGTCGCCGACCTTGGGCAAAGTCCCGGGCTTGATGAGTACCCAGTTGTGGGGCACCACGTCCGGATTCATGAACGTCAGCTTGATCGGCTCCCCAGCCCGGACCGTCAGCGTCGGCTGGGCGAACGTCAGGTTCTTGCCCGCCTCGATCGTGATGGGGCGAGCGTTGGGGATCGGCGAGCGCCAAGGGTTCGGCACGGTCTTCGCGGCCTGGGCCAGGTCGGACAGAATCGGGTGCGCCGCGATCGTCTTGTTGACGGGCCGATAACCGGGGAACCCCGTAAAGGGGGCGGCCATCTTATTCACGGTGGCGAAGAGATCGTGTGCCGGACCCGAATCCACCCGAAGGTGAAGGTGAAGCTGGTTGACCGGCTGGAGGTCGGGAAGTTCCAAGAAGAGACTGCGGCCGTCGGCGAGGACGGTCACGGAGCGAATGGCGAGTGGGTCATGCCCGGGCATCCCGGGGTGATGAGGTGAGAGCTCCTGCGAGCCGTACGCTGCGCCGTAGCGATAGTTCCAGACCTGGGCGAAGTGGTTCTTGGGAACGGCGGCCAGGGCGGCATCGACCGGCTGCGTGAACGAGACGAGCACGCCGTTTTGGTGGGCGTGGACGGCGATGGGAAGTTGCACAGGATCGCCCGTGTAGCGCACGCGCTGAAAGCAGCCGTCAGCCGGCGTGTACGAGCCCCAGCCGGCCATGCCCGAGACATAGAGCTGGCCGTCCTTGGGATTGAAGCGGCCGCGGTGAACGCCGGAGAGGAAGTCGCCGGCCATCGGCACGACTGCCCCTTGGGGCTGGCCGTCAACCTGTTCGCGCAAGAGCAGGAAGAACGTCCCTGCGCCGAAGGACAGGTGGAGCATTTGCCCCTGGAGCGGTCCCCAACGGTCGCTGGTCACCGTGACCTGAGCCCCGCTCGAATTGTCGAGCCCTCGGGGGAGATAGACCAAGGGGAGGTCCGGGGTCTTACCATCCTTCGGGCCGCGGTAGCCGTAGTGACCGCCGGGCTTGATCTCGCAGACCATGGAGGCCGGAGTCCACTCCCCTTCGGAACAAGGGACGGTGATGACACCGTCGGGGGAGAGGCCGAGGCCGTCCGGATTGCGGAAGCCGGTGGCAAGTACCTCGGCCTTCTTACCGTCGGGGCTGATCCTGACAAGGCCCTGGTCGCTCGAGACGATGAGAAAGTTCCCCGCCGCGTCGCGTTGCAGGCCGGCGACGAAGTCGTGGCCCCCCGGCGAGGTTTTATAGGCGTTGCTAACACACTCGTGGTAGTCGGCCTCGCCGTCGCCGTTGAGGTCATGCAGGCGCGTGATCTGGTCGCGACCGAGGACGTGAACCCGGCCGTCGACGATCAAGAGGCCCAGGGCCTGATGCAAGCCCGAAGCGAACCGACGCCAGCGAATATGTTCCAACGACCCATCGATTCCTTCAACGCGCCAGACGTCCCCTTGCATGGTGCAGATCATGGCCGTGCCATCGGGGAAAAAGTCGTGGTCGCCAAAAAAGAAAAGGGCGTTCCAGGGGTTGCGGGCCGGCAGCTCGATCGTGTCGACGGCGTAAGGGCGATTCTCTCCCAGCGTCCCTCGCGTCTCGAGCACCTGCGGCCACTGTTTGGGACCTCCTCGGGTCAGGTGGGCCAGAGGATGACCTTCGACGGGACCTACAACCCGCGTAAATTTCCCATTGTCGACCCAAGGCGCATCAAGCATCTCCACGTCGCCAATTCGATAGGAAAAGACCACACGTTTGCCATAACGGTAGAAGCCATGATATTGGAATGCTTTTTCGGGAATCTTCCCCTCAGGGCGAGGTAGCGGGGTCCCATTCAGGATCAGACCTTCCATGAAACCATGTCGAACTTCAGAAAACTTGACGAAGCCGCCTTGCCAGAGGGCCTCATAACAGAGCGTTTCCGGGTTGAAGCAGGCGGCGAGCTCACCCTGATCACCGAGTCGAATGCAGACTCCTTTGGGTACGGTAACCCCCGCGCCTCGAAAGACTCCCGAGAGGACCGTGCCAAGATCCGACGCATTCCATCGACCGTCTTTCCAGGTTTCTTCGTTCTGATTGCCCCAGTGCCCAAAGCTCCCACCGTCGAGTCCGGGATACGCCGGTAGCAAGGCGGGAAGGGTCGGAAGCTTGAGAGCAAACTCGGCCTCTTTGGCATAGAAGTCGTAAACGCGGTCCCGGTTCACGGGATGCTGCCAGTTAGGCCAGTGCTCGGGACGGAGTGGCTTCGATTCATATTTAAAGGCGACAGGAGCGTGAACATGCTCGAGTCTCGCCTCCGCGCTGGATCCCCCCGGGCTGCCCAGTTCGGTCAGGAAGCGGACCAGGTCGCGGCGCTGCTCGACCGACATCGCGGCAACCAGGCCGTCGGGCATGAGAGTCCCCTGCTCTCGCATCTCCTCGATGTCCGCCTTGGCGATCTTCAGGGGATTCTCCGAGGCTGCTACGCGAAGCGTGATCTCGTGGTCATTCTCGGCGAGCTTGTACCCCTGAATCACCTTGCCGTCCGTCGTGGCAATAACCGTCGCGGTGTACCCTTCTTTGACTTTACGCGCGGGCCAGAGCAACGACTCGACGATCTGGTCGTGCGGCAGGCAACGGCCGATGATCGTCAGGTCGGGACCGATCGACCCTCCTTGGCGTCCCACCTTGTGGCAGGAGAGGCAACCGAAGCGGGCATCGGCGAAGACATCGGCCCCGCGCACGGCATCGCCGTGCGCTTTGGCCTCCGCGAGCAGGCTTGCGACCTGCTCGGGTTGATCGGTTGCGGGAGTCGCCGGAGCGTTGGACGTCGCCGCCCCCTTCGCGCCGGAGGGCGCAGGGGGCACAGGCGTCCGAGGCTTGGGCGCGGGACCGGCGGGCTTGCCGTCGAGCTGCGGCAGAAGCCAATCGAGGCCGTCGAGGTTGTCGCGGAGCCGTTCCTCGGCGTCGTCCATCGTGTGGCCGAGGATCCCGATAGGCCCTTGATATCCGCTCGCGCGGATAACCTTCAGGAGCTCGAGGTCACGCGACCCTTGACCGAGCGGCAAGATCTTGCGATCAACCTTGTCACCGCCCGGATCCATACCATTGATGTTGAGCGCCAAGAGGTGAGGCTTGATCTTCTCGAGGAGCGAAGGGAATCGATCGAGGTGTTCGTGACCGTGGTGCAGGTTATACACGATCCCGACGTTGGTGACCCCTTGTTGCTTGAGCTTCTCGATGATGGCGAGTTGATTCTCGGGCTCCCCGAACCAGCCACCGTGGTTGTAGAGCGCCAGCCGGCACTGGATCTTGTTCGCCTCCTCAGCGAGCGGCCGGAGCTGCTTGGCCGCTTCCTCGACCCTTCGCTCTTGCTCGGCTCCGGTCACGCGGTCGGGTCCTAAATCAAGGAGCACCCAAAGCTGAGCCGGGATCTTGTGGCGTTTGAGCAGGTCGAGGATGATCCTCGACTCCTTGTTCAAAACGCCCGGCGCGACCCAAAAGGCATCGAGGGCAATCCCATGGCGCTTCAAGGCCTCGACCTCGGCGTCGAACGTGGGGATATGCTCGCCGCGCCAGTCGTAGGCGAAATGCTTGAAGCCAAGCCGCTCGAGCATCGCTGCTCTTTCTTCGGGCCCTCGTTTCTTGGAGTCGAAGGGCACGATGCACCAAGCCACGAGATTGTCGCGTGAGAAGAGCGCATCGGCCGCCCGGGCGGGGAGGCCGAACAGCAAGATGCCGCAAAGCAGCAGGCTCCCCAAAGCTATCGAGCCGGGGACGCGCCCCTGCCGTCGCGGTAACGGAAGATTCATTAGTGAACACCTCGGAATTAAAGGAGAGAGTTCGCCCAAGGGGGATTTTCGGCTGAGATTATTGGTCGACAACGAGGGCGAGGTTCTCGCGCTGACCGTCGTCATGGAGGCGCGTAAGCCTTCCACCACTTCCCAGGCGAGCGCGAGACAAGTGCCATTGTGCCTGGGTTGGGCGGCGAGGCAAAGGTACCACCGACCCTGGAGGCTTGATAACGAACGTAATCTGATGAACCCTTGAATTGCTTGGCCTCATTCCCGGTGAAGGGATTCGGCTCGGTTTTTGCCATAACCCGTCTCGGTGTCGCCGCGACTTTGCGGCGCTAATCTCTGGCTTCGGAAGCACCGTCGGCGCTACAATCTCCCGAAATCGCGGACTAACCATGACATCCCACCGCGACGGTTTCCCTCGTTCAGGCTCGGCGGAGTCGGGTCGGACCGCCGCGAGCTTTCGAAAGTTCCACGTTATGCGCGAGCACGAGTTTGTTACCACGGCGGGGATCTCACTGAATTACGCGGCAGGTTCGGGAGATCAGCCTCCGGTCGTCTTGCTGCACGGAGTCACGCGGCGCTGGCAGGACTGGTTGACGTTGGTCCCGGCCCTCACCCCGCAATGGCGGGTTTTCGCCCTCGACTTTCGCGGGCACGGCCGCTCGTCGCGCGTACCCGGTCAGTATCGCATCGCCGACTACGTGCCTGACGTCATCGATTTCCTCCGGCGCAGCCTCGATCAGCCGGCGATCGTGATCGGGCACTCGTTAGGAGGGAACGTCGCCGCAGCCGTCGCCGCCGAAGCTCCCGACCGAGTTCGTGCGCTGGTGCTCGAAGACCCTCCCTTGGAGATGGCAGGCCCCAGGTTGGTGGAATCGACTTTCCCAGCGATGTTCCGTGCCTATGTCCGACATATCGGCTCCGGCAGACCGATTTCCGAAATCGCAGCCGAGTTGGCTGAAACGTTGATCCCTGCACCGGGCCATACCGGACTGGTTCGGTTCGGCGACATTCGGGATCTCGTCGCCCTGCGGGTCGTGGCCGTCGGGCTCAAGCAACTCGATCCCGAAGTGCTGGAAAGGCCGCTCGCGGGGACCTGGCTCGACGGATCCGATGTCGCAGGGAGCCTCAGGCGCATCACCTGCCCGACCTTGCTCCTTCAGGCCGACGAAGCGGTCGGTGGTATCTTGCCCGATTCGCTCGCGTCCGAGGCGGCTTCCTTGATCCAGGAATGCACCCTCCTCAAACTGAAGGGGGTCAACCACAACATCCACGGAAACGCGAGTGAATTGATGGGAAGGCTGGTCGTGTCCTTCCTCTCCTCGCTCGACTGAGAGTCTGTCCCATAAGGGGAACATCAGGAGGCTGGGCATCGTAGAATTGGGATGAGAGCGCACAACTACCCCAGCGACGTTACCGATGCCCAGTGGGGCTTGATCGAGCCCCACATCCC
>Ga0153954_1000110_pt1 | contig 72575 bp, 79 predicted proteins | sample TSFL038MetaG_FD_102277 | JGI IMG/M metagenome (GOLD analysis project Ga0153954, IMG submission 102277) | Attine ant fungus gardens microbial communities from Florida, USA - TSFL038 MetaG | ecosystem: Host-associated > Fungi > Mycelium > Unclassified | place: USA: Florida, Wekiwa Springs State...
GCCGGCGTCTTGTTGTACCAGGCGCCCTGCTGGATGTTCTGCGCCGCCTGCGAGACCGTCGCCACGTCGCGCAGCAGTACGGGCGAGCCGTTCTGGTAGGAGATGACGGTGTTGAGATAGTCCTCGGGGTCGGAGATCTGGTCGTTGTCGTTGATCGTGTAGTCGAGCTGCGGCCCGTCGAAATTGCCCTTGGGCTGGCTGAGCGTGATGACGCTGAGCGTCGTGCGTATGTCGTCGATGCTGAGGCCGTAGGCGGCGAGCTTCTGCGGATCGACCTCGACGCGGATGGCCGGCACGTTGCCGCCCGACGGGCTCACCAGGCCGACGCCCGGCACCTCGGCGATCTTGGAGGCGAGGCGGTTGTTGGCGATGTCCTGCAGCTGCGTGAGGGACATCGAGTCCGAGGTGATGGCGAGCGTCAGGATCGGCTGGTCGGCGGGATTGACCTTGGCGTAGGTCGGCGGCGCGGGCAGGCCGGTCGGCAGCAGGCTGTTGGCGGCGTTGATCGCCTCCTGCACGTCCTGCTCGGCGACGTCGAGATCCATGGACAGGTCGAACTGCAGGGTGATGATCGAGGCCGTCGACGAACTCGACGAGGTCATCTGCTGCAGGCCCGGGATCTGGCCGAGCTGGACCTCGAGCGGCGCCGTCACCGTGGTCGACATGACCTGCGGGCTGGCGCCCGGATAGAAGGTCTGCACCTGGATCGTCGGATAGTCGACGTCGGGCAGCGAGGAGACCGGCAGGAAGCTCACCGACACCAGGCCGACCAGGACGAGCGCCACCATCAGCAGCGATGTCGCCACCGGCCGCACGATGAAGATGCGCGAGATGTTCATGGCGCTCTGCCGGCTATTTGCCGGTCGAAGGCGCGTTGCCGCCGGAGGCCTTGGGTTGCTTCGCGCCGGATCCTGAGGGCGGCGTTGTGCCGGATGGCTGCGTTGCACCGGCCGGCTGCGCGGGGGCCGGCGCGGGGGTGTCGACGATCTTGATCTTGGCGCCGTCGCTCAGCCGGTCGGTGCCGTCGGTGACGACGGTGTCGCCGGCATTGAGGCCGCTCGTGATGACGGTGTTCTTGCCGTCTGTCGGGCCGAGCTTGACCTTGTGCACCGACACCGTGTTCTTGGCCTTGTCGACGAGGAAGACATAATTGCCGGGCGCGCCGGTCAGCACCGCGGGGTTCGGCACCAGCACCGCATCCTTCATCGTGTCGACGAGCAGCCGGACGTTCACGAACTCGTTGGGGAACAACACCTCGTCCTCGTTGGGGAAGGAGGCGCGCAAGGTGACGGTGCCGGTGGCGAGCGTCATCTGGTTGTTCAGAGCATAGAGCGTGCCCTCGGCCAGCTTCTTGGTGTTGTCGCTGCTGTAGGCGGTCACCGGCAGAGTCACGCCGGGCGTGTGGAAGCGCTCGACGACCTTCTCGAGGTCGTTTTGCGCCACGGTGAACTGTACGGTCGTCGGCTTGATCGTGGTGACGACGGCGATTCCCGTGCTGGAAGATCCCGTGATGTAGTTGCCGGGATCGACGAGGCGCAGGCCGACGCGGCCCGCCACGGGCGCGGTGATGCGCGTGTAGGAGAGGTTCAGCTTGGCGGTGTCGAGTGCCGCCTGGTCGAGCTTCACCGTGCCCTCGTTCTGGGCCACGACGAAGGCCTGGTCCTCGGCCTGCTGGCGGGCGATCGAATTCTCGGCGGCGAGCTTCTGGTAGCGCGCGAGGTCCATCTTCGCCTCGGCGAGCAGGCCCTGGTCGCGCTGCAGGGTGCCTTCGGCCTGGTCGACCGTCGCCTGGTAGGGACGCGGATCGATCTGCGCCAGGAGCTGGCCCTTCTCGACGTCCTGGCCTTCCTTGAAGGGCACATCGACGAGATAGCCGCTGACCGCCTGGTTCGGCATCACGGTCACCGTCGCGGTGGGTGTGACGGTGCCGAGCTCGGTCAGGACCACCGGCATGTCGCCCTTGGTTGCCTGTGCCACCTGCACGACCTGCGGGGCAGCGGCGCGCGTCCGCGGCTTGGGGGCGAAGAAATGCCAGGCGAGGAGGGCGATGCCGGCGACCACTGCAACCGCCACGATCCAGCTCAGGAGATGTCGTCCGCGTGTCCGGCTGGCGGGCCTTACGGTCGTGGTAGCGCTCATGGTCTCGGATCACCTGTAGGAAGAAAGCTTAAGCCATGCGCACGGCTACGACGAGTAGTCAGACAAATCGTACGAACGATAGAGTGGACTACAGCAGTGCTTATGCGACGCGGTCGCACAGAACGAACGGAAGGCATCACCCGCACTATTCTCCATGTCGCCCGATCATCCCCCTACCTATCGGGAATGTGATCGTTCGATGAGAGGACGGGTGCCGTGTAATTGCGGCACGTATGAGGCTGATTGACAGGGTCCGATGTCTCGCGGACCTTAGGTCCATGTCCAGTTCGTCTTCATCCTCGCTGCGTCTCCTGCTCACCGGCGATTCCATCCTCCAGCGCCGCCTCAACGGTCTCACCGATCCCACGCTCGCGCCGCTCTTCGAACGCATCAAGGCGGCGGACGTTGCGTTCACAAATCTTGAAGGTTTGGCTAACGACTATCGCGGCGATCCCGCGCTCGAGTCCGGCGGCTCGCATTTCGGCGCGCCGGCCTGGGTGCTGGACGAGCTGACGGCGGCGGGCTTCGATCTCTTCGCCACGGCCACCAATCACGCGCTCGACTATTCGATCTCGGGGCTGGTGCATACGATCGAGGCGCTGGAAGCGCGCGGGCTCTCCTTCGCCGGCACCGGCCGCACGCTCGAGGATGCGCGGCGGCCCGCCTATCACACCTCGCCCGCCGGCACGGTGGCGATGATCTCGTGCTGCTCGACCTTCGCCAAGGGCCAGGAAGCGGCGGCGCAGCGGCCCGACCTGCCGGGACGGCCCGGCCTCAATCCGCTGCACTACGAGACCGTGCACGAGGTGACCGAACCGCAGCTCGCCGCCCTGCGCGAGGTCGCCGACCAGCTCGGCCTTGAGGCCGAGCGCCTGGCCAAGATCAAGATGGGCTTCGGCTTCCCGCCCGCCGATCCCAATGTTTTCCCGTTGGGCGACCTGAAGTTCCGGGCGGTCGCCGCCAACAAGCCGGCCGTGCGCACCACGGCCAACGGCAAGGATATCGCCGGCATGGTGCGCTGGGTGAAGGAGGCGCGCGGCCTCGCCGACGTCGTGATGGTCTCGCTGCACGCCCATGAGCAGATGCCAGAGTCGAAGGAGCTGCCGGCCGAGTTCATTCCGGCCTTCGCGCACGCGATGATCGACGCCGGCGCGGATCTCGTGGCCGGCCACGGCCCGCACCTGATGCGCGGGATGGAGATCTACCAAGGCAAGCCGATCTTCTATTCGCTCGGCAACTTCATCGGCCAGAACGAGCTGGTGCCGAAGATCCCGGCCGACGGCTACGACCGCTTCCGTGCCGATCCCGAGGCCACGCCGGGACAGGTCTACCAGACGCGCACCAAGGGCGATCAGGCGGGCTTCCCCGCCGACCGCCGCTACTGGGAATCGGTGCTGCCGGAACTCACCTTCGAGGGCGGCGCGCTCAAGAGCATCGAGCTGGTGCCCGTGTCGCTCGGCTGGAAGGACGCCCGCCATCGCCGTGGCCGCCCGCGGCTCGCCGAAGGCGAGGAGGCAGCGAGCATCCTGGCGCGCTTCGCCGAGCTCTCGAAGCCGTACGGAACGGTGGTCGAGGGCAATCGGGTGGCGTTCTCCTAGATATCGCCGCATCGCGGCGCTTGGCCTGCCTAAATTCATCGGTGCCTGCCATCGATGAATGCGGCGGATATATGTCCCAGTAGTTGTATATCATTCTGGACTTACTCGCCTATAGAGTGCAGCTTCCCGATGCTCGTATAAGGCGTGGTAGATTTTGGCATACACGCATCGTTTGTCCTTCGGACAAAAGGGGGCATCCATGGCTAGACAACCTGAAACGACACCGACTCGCCGCCGCAGGCGGCGCCTGGGCTGGGTGAGAGATCTGCCCGATCATCGTGACCTTCTGTACAGCGCGCCCGCGCCTGTGCTGCAGGCACTGCCGCCCAAGGTGGACCTGCAGTTGAAGTTCGCACCCTATGACCAAGGCGAGATCGGCTCCTGCACCGCCAACGCGCTCGCCGCGGCCGTGCAGTTCGATCGCATGAAGAACAATCAGGCGCCGGTCTTCATCCCGTCCCGCCTGTTCATCTATTACAATGAGCGCGCGATCGAGGGCAGCATCGCCACCGATTCCGGCGCCCAGATCCGCGACGGCATCAAGACGCTGCAGGTACAGGGCGTCTGTCCGGAGACAGAGTGGCCGTACAATCCCAAGCCGCCTGCGCAGGAAGGAGGGCCGTTCCCGCCGGGCTCCGAAGCGGTGACCAAGCCGCCGCCAAAATGTTACACAGATGGGCTGAAGTACGTCATCACGACCTACCAGCGCCTGACGCCGACGCTGTCGCAGCTCCAGGGCTGCTTGGCCGCCGGCTTTCCGTTCGTGTTCGGCTTCACCATCTTCCAGAGCTGGTATGACGCCAATCCGTTGCCGGTGACGATCCCGCTTCCCAGCAACAACGACAAGCCCGTCGGCGGCCATGCCGTGATGTGCGTGGGCTACGACAATGCGACGAACCTGTTCAAGATCCGCAACTCTTGGGGAAGCACCGTGGGTCAGGGCGGCTATTTCTTCATGCCCTACGCCTACCTGACGAACAGCAACCTCTCGTCTGACTTCTGGGTGATCAACGCCGTGAAGGATTGATTCCCGCTCAGGAACAAGGCTCCCTTGCCGAAAGCGAGGGGGTCTTGATTCACACTGGCGGCGATGCCTTGTCGGGATCGACGGCGCGGATGTGCATGGCCAAATTCCAGTGAAGAGGCGACGAAGTGCTGCTGTTCAGGACGGAAGAGAGAGCCGCTCTAAAAGCCGGTCAAGGTGCGCCTGCTCGGCGACAATCCACGCTATTCAACCTATGAGCGGACCATCGACGAGGTCGTGATCTATGGGCGCCTCATCGGCCACTGGAAACGCCTCTAGCTACCGCCTTCTGATACACGGCATCGAACTCCGATAGCTCGACGTCGAGCGGCCCCGTGACGCGGCCTGAAACGGCCGCATATGCAACGTGCATCAATGAACCGACGCGAGCTTGGCTGAGCAGAACAGTGGAATTGGAGGCCGCAAACATGCAGACATTCTTTTCGCACTTGTCTGACTCGACTACCGAGTGCGAATCGACGCGCAGGCTCGCATGTGAACCTTCCCCAACTCCAACGACGACGAAGCCGACCACGAAGTTGTAGTCGACCGCTACCATGTCTTCTCTAGGCCGCCCCGTGATCGGCCAGACGTCATACATAACGTGGCAATGTTCCTTGTGCCATCGGTGATCCTGAAAGCACAGCAATTGCCATTGATCGTGTGGCGGATCCGCCGCTATGACGATGCTCGCAGGCAACATACTCAGCAGCCCTAGAGCGAGCGCCGAGATGTTTGTCGCTCTGGCCCCTTTTACACTCGGCACTCTAGTCCGCCGTATAGTTAATCTCTTGGAGGATTGTGTACATGGTATCGCCCGGCTGTTGATTGATCATCTGAAGCGCCGGCCATGTCGCCTCAAACGTAATTCGCTTGGAGATCTGTCCCAGAATTGACTGCGCCAATGACATCAGGAGCTGATTGTCACCGAATTTGATATTCATCAAAACAACGGCCGGTCCTATGTTTGCGCCACCTAAGAAGCCGAAGATTATGCCTACTTCCGCGCTGGTCCATGTGCCCGCTTTGGCCGCGAGGTAGTTGAGGGCCTGCATTTTCTCCGGCGTCATTCCACAACCACTCGTCAGAGCGACGGTCGTTGGTTTGTCGAGATGGTACATATTGGCAAATGCAAGAACGCTCGGGACGTTGGTGTTGACACCAGGATAGTACGTCGGCCCGGCTTTTGCGGCTGCCGAGGCGCCATTCGCTGGAGGCGCCGGCGAAACATCCCAGACAGGCGTGCTTTGATAAAACTCATCGAGAATTGCCTCCAGAAACACCATTGCCGCGTTGGCAAGTTGCTGGTCGGTCAATCCGCCGCCGATCGCCGACGCCTGATACTGAGTACCGAAACGATCGACGAAGCCCGATTGAAAAAAGTCGGCCTCATATTGCGCGACACGTTTCGTCAGAGTCTTCGAATCCACCCATGCGTCGTACAGATATTTGAAGTCGCTGCTCCAAAGCGATTCAGGTTTAGTCCGAGCGATTTCCGCGTCGATCTTTGCAACTACCGCGTTGACGGCAGACTTGTCCTCTTGCGTATGGGCATTTTGAACCATCGACTTCAGTAACTTCAGCCTCTTATGGAGAGCTAACGTAGCGACGGCGCTGACCACCCTGCTCTTCTGAAGTTTGGGAGAATTGGCAACCTGATTAACTGCAACCTGTCTTTGATACTTCAGGTGGTCGACGTAAGCGTTTGCCCGGCTGACCACGTCGGATTCGCCAGAGGCAGGCGCCTCCTTGCCTTCGCTGAGAAGCGCCGTGCCATCGTCGTTAATTGGCAGTTTGCAGGCGGGACTGGCTGCGCTCCCTGCACTTTGCGCGGTTGGTGACACTTGGCTGCCAGTCGAGGCGGCCGCCGTGGCGTTCAGATTCAAAGTGGCGTTTGGAGTTGTCTTGGCTGGATCCACTGATCCGCAGCCCGACACGATGGCAGAAACGCCCAGCAGGCCGATTAAGAGAGCCCCTCTATGCAGCACCATTGCCTATCTCCCCCAAGATAAGAAATGGATCCTAGAGAAATTTGTAGAGTTCCGACAACCTATACGTTTACATCCACTGTGCGATTGATTTTTTCTCATGCCATGCGCAGTTGCGGTGCGGGCGTTATTCTGAGTGGTGGGATAAGTCCCGTTAACTGTGAGATATACCCATTTGAATGGGGAGGAATTTATTAGACTGGCGGTGGCGCCCTGTCGGGATCGACGGCGCGGATGACGTAGTCGTCGGCGTCGCGCTGGTAGAGCTCCCACAGGAAGCGCAGTTCCTCGAGCGGACGCGGGCTCAGGTCGACGCGCAGGTCGACGAAGGGAAAGCTCTCCTTGTGCGCGACGACGAGGCCGGCCGACTTGATCTGCTTCAGTTCGCCGCCCGCCGCCTGGCCCGCTTCGATGGCGCGCATGAGCCGCTCGGCCAGAGGCTGCACTTCGCTCGCCTCGAAGCTCTCGACCATGGCGTCGACCACATCGGTTGTGCGCAGGATGTTGCCGATGCCGACACAGCCTTTGCCGACCCGGCCCTTGGCGATGGAAGTGATCTTGCCGCCGGTCAGGAACGCCGCCTCGCCGTTCGCCGCGATCGCGGCGAGCTGACGCCAGCCGATGCCGGGCTCGTTCGCCTCCAACTCGCGAACGATGGCCTGCGGTTTGTCGCCGCGTTTCAGCATCGCCAGCATTCTTGGCCCCAATCTTGGATCGGTGCGGTTCTGCGTGAGGGCCGCGCCGACCCCGGCTTCCGCATAGGGGCAGCGGCTGCCGACGGCGATCGAGGAGGTCGTGACGACGGCACCCAGCATGCCGGTTCGGGCGCAGCGCCCGGCGATGGAGAAAGTCATGGCGGACAGTATATTCGGCCACTGAAAGCCACGCATGACTGATTCTCTCCCCGACGTCTCGTCCCTCCGCATCGTCCATAAGAAGCATTGGGGCCGCTGGATCGCCGCCGTCGCGATCGCAGCACTGGTGGTCGCGCTGGCGATCGCCTTCGCCCGCGGCCAGATCGCCTGGAGCTTCGTCGGCCAGTTCCTGACGGCGCCCGCGATCCTGCGTGGGCTCTTGAACACCGTGATCATGGCCGTTCTGGCGATGGCGCTCGGCATCGTGCTGGGCGTGATCGTCGCTATCATACGGCTCTCGCCCAATGGCGTGCTGAAGAGCGTGGCCATGGGCTATGTCTGGCTGTTCCGCGGCACGCCGACCATCCTGCAGCTCCTGCTTTGGTTCAATCTGGCGCTGATCTTTCCGCATCTCGGCATTCCGGGCGTGTGGACCGTGCCGACCATCGACGTGATGACGCCGTTCGTGGCCGCGCTGCTCGGATTGGGCATCAACCAGGGCGCCTACACGTCCGAGGTCGTGCGCGCAGGCCTGCTGTCGGTCGATGCCGGTCAGACCGAGGCCGCGCAGTCGATCGGCATGACGCGCCTGAAAGCCCTGCGCCGGATCATCCTGCCGCAGGCCATGCGCGTCGTGATCCCGCCTCTGGGCAACGAGTTCATCGGCATGGTGAAGCTCACGTCGCTCGCCTCGGTGATCCAGTATGCCGAGGTGCTGCACAACGCCGAGGATATCTATTACGTCAACAACCGGGTCATGGAACTGCTGATCGTGGCAGGCATCTGGTACCTCGCCGTGGTGAGTGCGCTCACGCCCTTGCAGATGCTGCTCGAACGTCGCTTCGCCAGAGGCGTGCAGGTAGCGCGATGAGCGACGTGCCTCTCGTCGCCATCCGCGGCGTGCGCAAGAACTTCGGCAGCTTCCAGGCACTCGCCGGCGTCTCGCTCGACGTTGCGGCAGGCGAAGTGGTGTGCATCATCGGCGCCTCGGGCTCGGGCAAGACAACGCTGTTGCGTTGCGTGAACCAGCTCATCGACTGGGACGCAGGCTCGATCTTCCTCGAAGGTGAGCTGCTGGGCTATCGCCGGGCCGGCGATGTGCTGCATCCGCTGTCCGAGCACGACATCGCGCGCCAGCGCCGCAAGACGGCGATGGTCTTCCAGCGCTTCAATCTCTTCCCGCACATGACGGTGCTGGAGAACGTGATCGAAGGCCCGGTGCAGGTGCTGCGCCGTCCGCGCGCGGAGGCGATCGGGGAGGCGAGGGCGCTGCTCGATCGCGTCGGCTTGTCGGCGAAGGCCGCGTCCTATCCCACGAGCTTGTCGGGCGGCCAGCAGCAGCGCGTGGCGATTGCCCGTGCGCTCGCCATGAACCCCAAGCTGATCCTGTTCGACGAGCCGACATCGGCCCTCGATCCGGAGCTGGTGGGCGAGGTGCTGGCGGTCATGCGCGAGCTCGCGCGAAGCGGCATGACCATGATGGTGGTGACCCACGAGCTCGGTTTCGCCCGCGACGTCGCCGACCGCGTCATCTTCCTCGACCACGGCGCCGTGATCGAGCAGGGCTCGCCCGCCGAAGTGCTGGCCAATCCCAAAGAGGAACGCACCCGCACGTTCCTGTCGGCGGTGCGAACGCTCTAGGGGACTGTGGGCTCATGCTTTATCGGAGCGCGCCACCGAGGCGGAGACTACTCCGCCGTGAGTGGCGCTCATGAGCTTGAGCGCAACTGGAGTTGCGCGCTCCCATGAGCGGGGCAGAGGCTCGCGCTCCGAATGCTTACGGTATCGCTTTCGTGTTGATCGTCGGTTCCCTGACTGCGCTGCGTTCCAGGCCCCACTTCTTCAACAGCGAAGCGTACGTCCCGTCGGCGAAGAGCTTGCGCAGGGCACCGACGACGGCGTCACGAAGCTGTGTGTTGTTCTTGGCGAAGCCGATCCCCTGCACCACGTGCGTGATCGGATCGCCGACCAGCTTGTAGGTGTTGGGCTGCTCCTGCATGAGCGGCGGCATGGTGTTCATCGAGCGGACAGCGGCATCGATGCGGCCCTGCTGGAATTCGGTCACCAGGAGCGGCATGCGGTCCAAGCCGACGACGATCATCGCGGGCTTGCCCTTGCCCTCGCAGTTCTCCTTGCTCCATTTTTCGATGTCTGCGGGGAAGGAGTTGGAGCGCACCGTGCCGATCTTCTTGCCGCAGAGATCGTCCAGGCTCTTCACCCAGTCGTTCTTGACCAGCGTATAGAACTGCGAGCCCGAGGCGATGTAATCGACGAGGTCCATCTGGTCCCAGCGAATGGGTAGGTCGCTGACGGCGCTCATCACCATATCGACGCGGCCGCTCGCAACAGAGGGCGTGAGCTGGGCGAAGGATGTGTCTTCCCAGTCGAGCGTGACGCCGAGCTGCTTGGCGATGGCATCGCCGAGGTCGATGTCGAAGCCGACAAGTTTCGAGGTCGCGGGATCGTGACTTTCCATCGGCGGGTAAGTCGCGGTGGTGGCGACCTTGATCTTCTTCGCCGTGCTGATCTGCGCGGGCAGCGGCTGGGCGGAGGCCACGCCGGCCTGTAGAATGAGAAGGACGAGAAGAGCAGTCAGGAGACGGAAAGACATGGACGCGTTTCCTCGAAGCCGAACACTGCGCTGCAGTGTGTCTGTCGCGGCGGCGCTCGTCATCCTGAATGGCGTTGCATGTGCAGCACACGCCCAGAGCTCGGAAGCCGATGCCAGATGCACGGGCCTGACCAGCCTCAGTTTGCACGGGGCCAAGGTCGTCTCGGCCGAGCCGGTGCGCTCGGGCAGCTTCCACGAGGACAGCGACATCGACGGCAAGCCGTACGATCATCGGGCACTTCCGGCCTTCTGCCGGGTGCGCGGCGAGGCGACGCCCACGCCCGATTCTCACATCGGTTTCGAGGTCTGGCTGCCCTTCACCGGCTGGGATGGCCGGCTCCACATGGTGGGCAACGGCGCCTACAGCGACCGGATCTACTATCAGCAGATGGCTGCGCGGCTCAGGAGCGGCGACGTCGCCGTGGCGACCGATACCGGTCACAAGGGCGGAGACCTGAAGTTTGGCGATGGCCATCCCGAGCGTATCGCCGACTGGGGCCATCGCGCCGTGCATGAGAGCGCCGTCGCCGGCAAGGCGGTGGCGACCGGTTTCTACGGTTTCGGCCCGCGCGTCTCCTATTTCAGCGGCTGCTCGACCGGCGGGCATCAGGCGCTGCAGGAGGCCGAGCGTTATCCGGACGATTTCGACGGCATCATCGCCGGCGATCCAGGCAACGACCGCACCAACCTCAACCTGACCTTTCTCTGGCATTTCCTGAAGAATCACCGCAAGGGCGACAATGCGCACGAGATCGTGCCGGCGGAGAAGCTCCGGCTGGTGAAGCGCGCCGTGGTCGCGGCCTGCGATGGATTGGACGGCGTGAGCGACGGGGTCGTCAACGATCCGCGGCAGTGCAAATTCGACGTGGCCTCACTCACGTGCAGGGGCGGCGACGAAGCCTCGTGCCTCACGTCCCCGCAGGTCGAGGCGATCAAGGCGATGTACAAGGCGCCGCGCGACACCCGAACCGGCCAGCCGCTTTATGCCGACTTCCTGCCGGGCAGCGAAGGGTCGACCCGCACGCCCCGGGACAAGTTGCCGGGCTGGAGCGCCTACTGGGCCAATCCGCGCAAGCCCGACGAGCCGCAGCGCGTCGAGTTCTTCCGCCAGTGGGCCTTCAACGACCCCCACTGGGATTGGTGGAGCTTCGACTGGGGCAAGGATATCGACACCGTCCGCGGAAAGGTCTCGCCGATGGTCGATGCCACCAGCACCGATCTCTCGGCCTTCCGCGCGCATGGCGGCAAGCTGATCCTGTTCATGGGCTGGGACGATCCGGTGGGCGCTGCCATGGACATCGTGAACTGGTACGAGAAGGTCGAGCCCAAGGATTTTGCACGGCTCTACATGGTGCCGGGCATGTGGCACTGCGCCGAAGGTACGGGCGCCACCAATTTCTCGACCGCCACGCGCGATTCAGTGCCGCCGGTCAGCGATGCGCGACACGACATGGCCATCGCGCTGCAGGACTGGGTCGAGAACAAGCAGGTACCGCAGGAGATCGTCGCCACCCGCTTCGAGGGAGCCGACGCTCGGGAAGGCAAGGGACCGATCGCTTTTCAACGCCCGCTCTGTAGCTGGCCGCTCGTAGCCAAGTATAATGGCGGTTCCACCGAGAAGGCCGAGAGCTTCAGTTGCCGACTTCCCAGCGCGCCGAAATAACGAAGAAGAAACCATGATCCTCGGCATGTCCCTGCACACCTTCACGGTGCTGCACACGCTGATCAGTCTCGCCGCGATCATCGCAGGACTGGCGCTCCTGCGCCGGATCGTGAGTCACCGGCCGTTCGGCAGCTGGAACCGCATCTTCATGGTCACCATCCTGGTGACCGTCGTGACGGGATTCCTGTTTCCCTTTCACGGCATGACGCCGGGCATCGGGGTCGGCATCCTGACGTTGCTGGTATTGGCGCTCGCGGTTTTTGCGCTCGAGGTCAAGCTGCTGCACGGCGCCTGGGCCGTGGTCTATGTCTACTGCGTCGTGGCGGCACTCTACTTCGACTTCTTCGTCGCCGTCGTGCAGTCGTTCCAGAAGATCCCTTACCTGCGCGTACGCGCGCCGACTCAGACCGAACCGCTCTTCGTCGTCACCCAGCTCGTGATCCTGCTGGTTTTGATCGCAACAGGCTTCTTCGCCCAGCGACGCTTCAAGCGCTCACTCTAGCTGCTGCGACCAAGCAGCTGGCGGATCCGGCGCTCGAGATCACGATGGTCGTAGGGCTTGGCGAGCGTCGGACCCTGCTCGCAGAGCTCGCCTGCTTCCTCCGCCGCCTTGCGCACGCCCGAGGTCAGGATGATCTTGATCTTCGGCCAGTCGCGTCGAATGCGCTGGGCCAGCACGAAGCCGTCGCCCGCCGTGTCGCCTGTACCGGAAAAATTCACCTCGCTGAACACGACATCGACCGGACGATCGGCCTCCAGCACGCCCAGTGCCTCATCGGGTCCGGCAGCCTCGATCACGATATAGCCGCATTCCCGCAGGTAGCCGGCCACGGCATTGCGGACCAGCACATCAGGCTCGACGATCAGCAGGGTGGGATTCGAGGCGGGCATGTGAGCACCAACGCCGTCCTGCGCCGGGCGGTTCCCGTTCGTGGTTCAGGAGGACGGAACGATTTCCGCCAGTGCGCGCCGCAACTCTTCGAGGCTGAACGGCTTCTGCAGCACCGGCACGTCGAGATAGGGCTCGTTCAGGATGCGCGAGCCGTAGCCCGTGGCGAAGACGAAGGGCAGGCCACGCTTGCGCAGGAGGTCGGCGACAGGAAAGCTCTGGCGGCCGTTCAGGTTGATGTCGAGTACGGCGAAGTCGAAGCTGTCGCCGTGCGCAAGCCGAAGCGCTTCGTCGAGATGCGTGGAGAGGGCCGCAACCTCGTAGCCCAGCTCGCGCAGCATCTCCTCGACGAGCATGCCCACCAGCACTTCATCCTCGACGACCAGGGCACGTTTCATGGATTGGTCGCTCACGCCCTCGCGCTTTCGTCGTGTATGGTCTTGAGCGGGGCATCGAGCGTGCAGACCACGCCTTCCGGCCGGTAGTCGATCTCGACCTTGCCGCGCAGCTCGGCCGCGAGCCCGTGCTTGATCATGCGCGTGCCGAAGCTGCTGCGTTTGGGCGGCGTGACACGCGGTCCGCCGCTTTCGGTCCAGCTCAGCTGGAAGCGATCCTTGACCACGTGCCAACGGACGGCGATGCGGCCCCGATCGGTCGACAGAGCGCCGTATTTGACGGCATTCGTGCCGAGTTCGTGCAGCGCCATGGACAGGGTGACGGCGCTCTTGGGCCGCACCCGCAGCTCCTCGCCGTCGATGTCGAGGCGCTCGCCGGTCGGCAGGGCCTTCAGCGAGATGCGCACCACATCGTTCAGCAAGGCACCGTCCCAATTCTCATCGGTCAGAAGATTGTGCACGGCGCTGAGCGTCAGCAGCCGCTGCTCGAAGTCCTCGCGCGCGCCCGAATCGGCACCTTTCAGAGTCAGGGTGGCGATCGACTGGACGATGGAGAGCGTGTTCTTTACGCGGTGATTGAGCTCGTTCAGCAGGAGCTTGAGATGGTCTTCGTAGCGCAGCCGCTCGGTGACGTCCGCCGCGGCGCAGACCGCACCCAGAACTTCGCCCGACGGGTCCCGCAGCGGCGAGGCACGCATCAGGAGTGTGCGGTACGTACCGTCGGCGAGCCGGAGATCGACCAGTTCGTCCTTCACCTCTTCGCCATGTGCAGCGCGTTGCAGCGGCAGCTGATTGCCCGCCATCTCCTTGCCCTTGCGGTAGAAGCGGAAGGGGGGCCGCTTGTTGGGGGCCACGCTGAGCGAGGGGCCGGGTCCCGGCGAAATGTGCACCAGCTCCGCGGCGCGGCGGTTGCTGATGACGGTCTGCACCTCGCGATCGTAGGTGAACCAGACCGCCGTCGGGATGGTGGCGAGCACGGCCTCCAGCTCGGCACTGCGCTTCTCCAGGGCCTCCTCGGCACGGCGGCGCATCACCTCCGCCTCGCGCCGGTCGGTGACATCGCGGATGACGACTCCGATCCCGTTGCCCAACGGGAACAGGCAGTAGGAGACATAGCGGCCGACCCTCGACAGGGTCTCGCCCTTGACGATCTCGCGTCGCTCCATGGCGTCGCGCAGGATGCGGCCACGTTCGTGGTGGACGTCGTCGGGAAACGCCTCCCAAAGGGTCCGGCCGATCATCTCGGAAGCAGGCCGTCCGAAATGTCGTTCGGCGTCGGCGTTGTAGAGGTAGAAGCGCCAGTTGCGGTCGACCGCGTAGAAGGGCTGTCCGATCCCTTCCAGGATGGCAGTCAGCAGCGTCTCGGGATCGACCTCCGCAGCCATTGCAGGTTGAATCTTAACCAAGCAAACGGCCGGCGCATAGATGAGGGAAAGCCGCAGGGAAGCCGGTGACTGCAACTATCGAGCCGCATGCGCCGACTCTTATTCAATCTTTACATCGAGGCTGTAGCGGGCGTTGCCGCGCGTGCTGCCGATCGCGATGACATAGGTACCGCTGCGGGGCAGGCGGCCGGTCCAGCGTGTCGCGTCATCGCCGTCTGCGGCGCCGCCCAGCGCCTTGCCGTGGAATTCCAGGATGCCATCGTCGTCGCGACCGATCGAGGTGCCGGGCTCGTAGATCTGGAAGACCGCATTGTTGTCCGGAGCGGTCATTTCGAGGGTCATCGTCTGGCCCGCGGTCGCCTTCAGCGAATAGAGGTTGCGCTCGCCGCGCAGCACATGGCCGCCGACCGTGCCGCTGCTCGATCCCCTGGCGAAGAAGATCGGCTTGGGCGTCGGCACCGGCTCGGCGGCCTGGGTCATGACGACGCCGAACATGAACAGGAGAAGCGAGAGGATGATTTTCATGCCGGCCGGACTATTCCGCCGTCGCCGTCGCGAAGTCCGCGGGCATGGTGATCTCCAGCACCTCGAAATCGTCGGAATGGGCGATTTCCTTGTGTTTGATGCCAGGCGGTTGATAGACGGTCGAGCCCTCGACCAGCTTGTGCTCGCCGTACCCTTCGTAGTCGAAGATGGCCCAGCCCTTCAGCACGTAGATGAACTGGAACTCGAGCGCGTGCGTATGGCGTGGCGCGTCGGCATGCAGGCCGGGCTTGGCGCGGATCACGTGGGCGCCGACCTTGCCGCCGGTCAGCTTGTCGATACCGAGAGGCCGGTATTCGAAGAACGGTCGGAGCCCATCCGGCTTGAAGGAGTCGGGGCCGAGGTGGTTGACGATACCGACGCCCAGCTTGGCGGCCTCGGCGACATTCTGGTCCTGGGCGGCTTCCTCCGTCGTGGGAAAGAGGTCCGGCATCGCTTCCTCCAAGGCTGATTTCGGCCCGCAGCATGCCATAGCTGCGCCCTGTAGAGGAACGTCCGCCCGGCTTGCCGCGTTTCCTTGCCCCATGAGTTCCCAGCGATCCCTCATCACCCGCCTCGCGAAGGAGCATGGCCTGACCGTGGTCGGGCCCGAGACGCTCACCTTACGCCGTCAGCGTTGCGGCAAGGGCTTCGCCTTCGTGAGCGAAACCGGCGCCTTCGTGCGCGATGCCGGCACGGTCGCGCGCCTGAAGGCGCTCGCCGTGCCGCCGGCCTACGTCAACGTTCGCTTCTCCGCCAATCCGGCAGCGCACCTGCAGGCCGTGGGCGAGGATGCCGCCGGCCGCCTGCAGTATCGCTATCATGCCAAATGGGCTGATGTGCGCGAGGCGTTGAAGGCCCGACGGCTCGCCGGCCTGGCGAAGGCATTGCCGTCCATCCGGCGCGCCGTCGGCCGCAGCCTCGCTTCGGCCGAGATCGATGCACGCTTCGTTGCCGCCTGCGTCATCGAGCTGGTGGGGCTGAGTGCGATCCGTGCCGGCAGCGAGGAGTATATGCGCGAGCGTGGCACCAGAGGCGCCACGACGTTGCTGAAGTCGAACATGCGTCTCTCCGGCAAGTGCTCGATTTCGCTGACGTTCAAGGCCAAGGGCGGCAAGACGGTCACCAAGGATGTGAGCAACCCGCGCCTCTGCACGGCGCTCGCGCGTCTGCTCGAGTTGCCCGGCCGGCGCCTGTTCCAGTATCGCTCAAGCGACGGCGAGGTGAGGGTGGTGCGTGCGGCCGACGTGAATGCCTTCCTGCAGGAGATCGCGGGCCGTCGCATCTCGCTCAAGGACTTCCGTACCCTCGTGGCCTCGGCCGGCGCCTTGCGCGCCCTCGCCACCGTCGAGCCGGCCGCCAGCGCGACGCGACGGCGTCGCCAGGTGCGCGAGACGGTGATCGAGATCGCCGAGGAACTCGCCAACACGCCAACGGTCTGCCGGACCTCGTACGTCCACGAGGCGGTGATCAACGCCTTCGAGTCGGGAGCGTTGAAAAGGGTGCGCAGGCGTTCCCGCTCGCCCGTGGCCGAGGCCGAGCTGTTGGCCCGGATCGTCTCCAAGCACGCCTAAAAATCTCGTTAAAACAAATACTTGGATTGCCTTTTCTTCGTCATCCACAGGGCTTAGAGTGCCTCGCTTTCCCGCCCCATGGACTTTTCTGGACGGGGCATTGGAAGGCGTATGGCTCACATCAGACTGAATACTCACCCCGCGCAGGGCGGCCAGCCGGCCCCCGCGATTTCCTGGGGTGCGCGCGATCCCAAGGTGCGCGGCCCGGTGGTCGGCACGGTCGCCGATCCGGCCAGGCGCAACGCCATTGGCGTTCATTCGGGCAGCTACGGCATCTACCGCGCGCTCGCCATTGCCGCGCAGGAGCTGAAGCCCGGCCATCGCCCCGACTTCACGAACACCTCGCCCGCCGAGCCGATCGGCCCGTTCGAGAGCTGGTTCGATCCCAAGAAGATCGTTTCGCTGGATCCCTGGGGGCACATGGTCGCCGAGGTCTTCGCCGACAAGCTCGCCGCCGGCTGGGACATCCGTCCGACCATTGCCGTTACCAAGGCGCATGTGAACATGCCGGAGATCATGGAGGCCATGGCATCCGGCCGGCTGAAGCCTGACAACGACATCCTGAGCGGCTCGGGCGACGTGAAGGTGACCAAGGCCGCGGTCGAGCCGGTGTGGTGGCTGCCTGGCATTGCCGAGCGTTTCGGCGTCAAGGAAGTCGACCTGCGCCGTGTGCTCTTCGAACAGACCGGCGGCATGTACACCGAGCTGGTGACGCGGCCCGACCTCGAGCTGTTCCTGCCGCCGATCGGCGGCTCGACGATCTATTTCTTCGGCGACGTGTCGAAGCTCGGCAAGCCTGAGACGAAGATCGCCTGCCGCCTCCACGACGAGTGCAACGGCTCCGACGTGTTCGGCTCCGACATCTGCACCTGCCGGCCTTATCTCGCTCACGGTATCGAGATCTGTATCGAGATGGCGCAGAAGGGCGGCGTGGGCGTGGTGATCTACAATCGCAAGGAAGGCCGCGCGCTGGGCGAGGTGACCAAGTTCCTGGTCTACAATGCCCGCAAGCGCCAGCCCGGCGGCGATTCGGCCGCGCAATACTTCAACCGCACCGAGTGCGTCGCGGGCGTGCAGGACATGCGCTTCCAGGAGCTGATGCCCGACGTCTTCCATTGGCTGGGCATCAATCGCATCGACCGCTTCGCCTCCATGAGCAACATGAAGAGCGATGCTTTGCGCGAGCAGGGCATCGACATCGTCGAGCAGGTGCCGATCCCCGACGAGCTGATCCCCGCCGACGCCCAGGTCGAGATGGATGCCAAGAAGGCCGCCGGTTACTTCACGCCGAAAAAGCCGCTCGTCGCCGAGCTCGACAAGGCCAAGGGAAGAGGGTTGATGGAGTGAGCGACTCCATCGCTTGGCTACGCACGCCCGCCGCGATCCGTGAGCGGGCGGAGCAGGTGTTAAAGTATGTCGAGGACGGACGGTCGAGCTGGTTCGCCGTCGATCCCAACGGCCTCGAGGCTGCCGTTCAGGCGACGCTCGAGGTGACGCGCAAGCGTTTCACGAGCCCGTCGCAGATCCCGTTCCATTCGCGCTGGCGGCATTTCGAGGCCGGCGGCCACGACCGCTGGGCCGCTCTGGCGCCGAAGCTCGCGCATTTGCCGACGGACGAGGTCGCGCGCCGGCGCATGGATCTCGCCGTCGTGTCGGTGCTGCTCGATGCCGGCGCCGGCCCCGACTGGAGCTATCGCGAGCCCGGCACAGGCGAGACCTACGCGCGGTCCGAGGGCTTGGGCGTGGCGAGCTTCCACATGTTCGCCAATGGCGCCTTCAGCCGCGACGCCAAGGCCGATCCCTTGCGCGTCGATGCCGAGCGTCTGGCGGCGCTGACGCCGATGGACATCGCCATGGGCTTCCAGGTGAAGGCGCACAATCCGATGGTCGGCCTCGAAGGCCGCGCCGACCTGTTGCGCAAGCTCGGGGGCGTGGGCCTCGATCGCCCGGGGGCGCTGTTCGACAAGATTGCCAAGGATGGCGACGTCAGAGCCGCGGCGATCCTGGCCGCCGTGCTGGAGCATCTGGCGCCGATCTGGCCACAGCCCGATATCTGGCCGCATCCTGCGATCGGCCTGGTGCCGTTCCACAAGCTCTCGCAGTGGCTCTCCTACTCGCTGGTCGAGCCGATCGAGGGGGCGGGCCTCGAGGTCGTTGAGCTCGATGCGCTGACCGGCCTGCCGGAATATCGCAATGGCGGCCTGCTGGTCGATGCGGGCGCGCTCCGGCCCAGGCAATCGAAGCTCCTGACCGAGAGGTTCAAGCCGGGTGACGAGCCGATCGTCGAATGGCGCGCGCTCACCGTGGCGCTGCTCGACCGCATCGCCGCGCATGTGCGCCTGCATCTCGGGATGGATGCGACGCATCTGCCGTTGGTGAAGGTGCTGGAAGCGGGCACCTGGTTCGCCGGCCGCGTGCTGGCGGCCGAGCGTCGGCCGGGCGGTGGGCCGCCGATTGCCATCGAAAGTGATGGTACTGTGTTCTGAGAAGAGACCCTGGGGGAACTAGAGATGTCGTTGCCGCCTTCGATCCACGTCGTCACGCACCCGCTGGTGCAGCACAAGCTCACCAAGATGCGCGACAAGGAGACGTCGAGCGCGAACTTCCGCCGCCTGCTGCGCGAGATCGGCCTGCTGCTGGGCTACGACGCCACGCGCGACCTGCCGTTGATGCAGACCCGCATCGAGACGCCCATCGAGGGCATGGATGCGCCGCTGCTCGACGGCAAGAAGCTGGTGATCGTGCCCATCCTGCGCGCGGGCCTCGGCCTCGCGGAAGGCGTGCTCGATCTCGTGCCTCTTGCCCGCATGGGTCATGTCGGCCTCTACCGCGATCCGAGGACGCTGCAGGCGGTCGAGTACTATTTCAAGATGCCGGCCGACATCACCGATCGCGACGTGATCGTGTGCGATCCCATGCTGGCTACGGCGCACTCCGCTATCGCCGCCGTCGACCGCCTGAAGGAGACCGGCGCCCGCCGCATCAAGGTGATCTGCATCCTGGCGGCTGAGCCCGGCGCGCGGGCCTTTGCCGAGGTGCATCCCGACGTGCCGGTCTTCGCGGCAGCGGTCGATGCGAAACTCAACGATCACGGGTATATTGTCCCCGGCTTGGGCGATGCAGGCGACCGCCTGTTCGGCACCAAGTAAAGGCCAGGCAAAGGGGAGAGAAACACATGAGCCCTGATCTCAAGTACCTCTTGTTCTCGGTGGTCCTCACGTTCGTTCAAATGCTTGTCCAGGCCATGTCGGCCAACCATGCCGTCGGTCTCACGACCTTGGCCGGCAACCGCGAAGGCCTTGGCGAATTGGCGGGCTTTGCCGGCCGTGCCAAGCGCGCGCATCTCAACATGCTCGAGAACCTACCGCTGTTCATCGCGCTGGTGCTGATCGCGGCGGTGGCGCAGAAGGCCAACGCGACCACGGCAATGGGCGCGTTGATCTTCTTCTGGGCGCGGCTGGTCTACGCGATCATCTACCTGTTGGGCATTCCCTGGCTGCGCACCGTGGCCTGGCTCGTGTCCGTGATCGGCATGATCATGATCGCGGTGCAGCTCTTCTAAGCTGTACCTGCCGCTATTTGGCCGGGGTGGGATGCACCGCCCCCATCGAATCGATGGCGAGCTCGACGTCGATCGAGCCCGCCTTCTCGAAGACGAGCGTCATCGGCACCGTCGTGCCCTGCTTCAGCGGGCCCTTGAGGCCCATCATCATCAGGTGAAAGCCGGCGGGCGCGAGCGTGACCGTGGCGCCGGGCGGGATCTCGAGCCCGTTGCTGAGCTCGCGCATGCGCATGATGTCGCCTTCCATCTTCATCTCGTGGATCTGCACCTTGTCCGCGGCCGGGCTCTTGGCGCCGATCAGCCGGTCGGGTGTCGTTCCGGTGTTCTTGATCGTGACGAAGCCGCCGCCGGTGGGCGCCGTCTCGGCCGTGGCACGCGCCCAGGGTTGCTCGATCTCGAGCGCGCCGAGCTTGTAATCACGTGCCGACGCCACGCTGGGCATGAATGCCACAAGCAGGACGAGAAGGCTGAAGCGTGCAACGAAGGTCATGTCCGTCTCCTAGTGATGATGATGTTCTTCGCCTTTGCGCAGGCGGATGAAAGGGGCGGGTTCGGCCAGATCGTGCGGGGACTGGCCCGCGGCGGGGATCATGGTCCAGTTGTTGGTGCCGACCTCGCATTTCTGGATGGTCGGGAAGTACAGCGTCTCGCCGGCCTGATCCGGGAGGCCGATCAGCAGCACGAACTCGTCGAACTGGGCATTTTCCAGCCGGCCGCCGGACCAGGTCACTTCGGTGACGGCCTGCTTGATGGTCATGCCGTGCATGCCGGTGACCGGCTTGTCGAGCGGTGTCGTCTTGATCTCGATCTGCCATCCGGGCTTGGGCATCGGCTTGGCCGAGAGGACATCCTTGGGCATCTGGATCGTGACTGAGGTCGTTGCCGAGCCCTTGCAGCCGTGCGTCACGCGGAAGGCCGCGCGCAGGGACTGGCCCGCCGGCGCCTCCTCTGGATCGGCGACGGTGTGGGCGGCGGCAAGGCCGGCCTGGAGAACCCAGGCGGCTGTCGCGCATAAAAAACTTGCTGAAAGCAGTTTCATTGTTCGCATGGATGATACTCCGTCAGAGGCTAGAAACGCGCCTTCAGGCTCGCGACGATCGTGCGGCCCGGGAACGGGTGGAATTCGAAGTACTGGAAGTTCGTGAGGTTATCGATGCCGAACTCGGCGGAGAGCGCATCCATGATCCGGTAGCGCGCCTTGACGTCGAAGACGATGAACGGATCGAAGGCGCCCATCACGCCGGCGACGACGTCGGTATTGTCCAGGGTCGAGTACATCTTGCCCTGGAAGCGCATCGAGCCTGAAAGGGACCAGCGGTCGCTGGGGCTGTAGGTGACCTGGGCGGTGTTGCGCCATTCGGGCACATAGGGGACGTGCTGGCCTGTGGCGATCGTGCCCGTGGCACTCTGGAAGCCGGGATCGGAGATGATCTTCGAGTCAACGTAAGTGAGGCTGTTCGACAGCGACAAGCCGCGGAAGACCACGTCTTTCACCTCGCCGACCAGCTCGAAGCCACGGTTCCGCGTCAGGCCGACATTCTGCCAGGTGTTGGTGAACGCGCCGTTGGTCTGCAGGGTTTGCTGGATAATCGCGTTCTGGGTGTCTTCCTCGAACAGCGACAGCCGCACGCGCGAGTTCTTGTCTTCGTGCTGGACGTACCATTCGAAGTCGAGCGCGGTCTCCGGCAGCAGGTTCGGATTGGGGATGGCGAAGGTCGAGCCCGTCGACACGACCTGATAGAGCTCGGACACCGTTGGATAACGATTGGCCTCGCCGAAGGAGAGCTTGGTGCTCCACTGCGGGTTGATCTGCCAGGCTACCGTGGCCTTGGGCGACAGATTGGCCGAATTCAGCTGGGGCTCCGTGGCCGAGACGGAGCCGGATTGGACGAAGCCGTCATAGGCTCTCCATGATTCACCACGCAGGCCGAGCGTTACCTTGACGTTCGATGTGACCTTCCAGGCATCCTGCAACCACAAGGCCCAGGTCTCGGTCTTGCCCGCGCCGTAGGTCGAGGTCAGCCCGTTGCCGTAGTCGGGTGAACTCTGCCAGTTGGGTGCGGTGAAGGTCGGGTTGTTCAGCACATACTTGTCGTGGTGGCCGCCGAAGCTCACCTCGTGGTCGCCCTGCGGACCGGTCGGTCGCCAGATGGCCTTCGCATCCTCCGTCTGCCAGCCCGAACCGTTCAGTTGCGCAAACAATCCGTTGGTCGTGAAGTTCGTGCCGGTGCCGGGAAGCACGCCGGCCGGGCTTTTCTGAAGGTCGTTCAGGAAGTCGTAGCGCGTGACGACCAATTCGCCGTCCCAGTTGCCTCCCGTGTCGGTTTTCAGCGAGAAGGCGTTCATCAGGTGCTGTTCTGTCCAGTTGTAGTTGTTGCTGGCGAAGCCCGAGACGCCGGCGAAGGTCGGCGTGCCGTTGGCGGCCGTCATGTAGGTCTGGACCGACGAGAACTGGTTGTTCTGCCAGTACCCGATCGTGTAGCTCGCGCGCAGCCAGTCGGTGAGGTCGAGGCCGAGCTTGAGCGTGTAGTTGTTCATGATCGTGTGCAGCAGGCCACCGGCGCCGACGACATTGGCGGAATTGCCCTGCTTGTTGACGGCGACATACGCGCCGGTCGTGCCGGCGGGAATGGTGCTGTTGGTGATGAAGGCGAGCGGCTGGCTGAAGCTCTCCTCGCGATTGACGGACAGGAAGAAGGAAAGCTTGCCGACCTTGTCGCCGATCGTCGCCGCGCTGTTCGACGTCGAGTAGGTGCCGGAGGTGCTGTACATGCCGAAAGTCTGGAACGCTTCCGTCTGCTTGGCCGTGATTTCCAGCTTGTCCGGCTGGCGGGTCGTGATCAGCAGCACGCCGCCCATCGAATTGCCGGGATATTCGGCCGCGAACGGGCCGTAGAGCATGTCGATGCCCTTGATCTCTTCGGGCGAGACGAGGCCCCAGCGCGGGGCGCCCGTGGTATTGTTGTTCGAGAACAAGGCGGAAAGCAGCTGGTCGTCGGCGTACACGAGGTTACGCGCGCTCGAATTGATGCCCCACATGCGCGTGGCGAAGGTGGCCTGCGTATCGCCGTAGTTGCGCTTCCGCACGAACAGGCTCGGCAGGTATTTGAGGCTGTCCTCGGTGTCGATGATGTTGGTCGTATCCTCGATCTTCTTCTGGTCGGTGCTCTCGATCGTCTGAGGCAGCGAGAAGCGGTCGATCTGAGGCGAGACGGGCGGCACCTGCGGCGACGGGGCCGGTGCGGTGACTGTGACCGCGGGCAAGCTTGGCTGGTCCTGGGCGACGGCGCCGACAGGGATAACGAAACATACGGCGGCCGGAACCGCCCAACGCATGGACATAAAAATTCCCCGAATGAAGATAAACGACAACGACGCGCACTAGAGGCGAGCCGTGGTTGCAGGCTTCAGACGAGGAAGGAGGGTGGACCGCGAGGTTGACTCGGTCCGTCGCGAATGCCGGCCGGAGTCGGCAGGGCGAGCGACGGCTGGGGCAGGTCGACTTGCGAGACCCGTTCGAGGACCGTGAAGACCTTCGAGGGTTCGATCAGGGGCACTGCATGGGCAAGACCCATGCAGCAATCGTGATCGACGTGCGCGAGTGGCTTGGAATCGTTGTGTTGACTGTCGGGATCGGCCGCGGATGCGTTACAGAATGCCGACCACAGCGTGTCCGGCCCGGCGTCGCGCATCAGCGCGGCGTGAGCCAGTGGCTGCAGGAAATTGATCGTGACCGCCAGCAGCGCAATGGACAGGGCCATTGCGCGCCAACCCGAGGCGGGACGTGCGGCAGTCATGGGCGCAATATGCGCCAAGGCTCAGACCGCCGTCCAGCCGCCATCCACGACCAGTTCCGCGCCGGTCACATAAGAAGACTCGTCCGAAGCCAGGAACAGAATGGCGTAGGCCACCTCGTCGACCTCGCCGGCGCGGCGGAGCGGCACGCCCTTCAAGGTCTTGGCGCGTGTCTCGGGATCGGCGGTGCGGCCCGACGTGCGCATCGGCGGCATCAGTCCGGGATGCACGGAGTTCACGCGAATGCCGTCGCGACCGTGTTGCGCTGCGCCTGCCTTGGTGATCAACCGCACGGCACCCTTGGAGGCATTGTATCCGACATGGATGTAGCCTTGTCCGACGATGCCCGAAACCGATGAAAGGTTGATCACCGAACCACCCTTGCGTCCATCGGGGCCACCCTTTTTCATGGCGGCGATGCCGTGCTTCATGCCGAGGAAGACGCCGGTCGAGTTGATCCCCATCAGGCGATTCCAGGCGGCCGTATCGTAGAGATCTGTTTCGGCGGAGCCCGAGATGCCGGCGTTGTTGACCAACACATCCAGTCCACCGGCCGCCGATACAATTTTGTCGACGGCTGCAATCCACCCTGCTTCATCCGTGACGTCGAGGTGGATGTAGGTCGCGTTGCCGCCGGCTTTCACGATCTCGGCGACGACCGCCTCGCCTTCCTTGTCGAGAACATCGGCTATGAAGACGGCTTTGGCGCCTTCGCGGGCGAACAAACGGGCCGTGGCTGCGCCCATGCCGCTCGCTGCACCGGTGATCAGCGCTACTTTGTCATTCATCCTCATGGGGATCTCCTTCAGGCGGCCTTCAATCCGACGATGCCGGCGACGATCAGGCCGATCGACGCCACGCGCATCACCGAGGCCTGATCGCCGAAAGCCAGGATGCCGACGGTAAACGCACCGACCGCGCCAATTCCAGTCCATATGGCGTAGGCCGTTCCCATGGGGATTGTGCGCTGTGCCCACAAAAGCAGCGTGCCGCTTGCGGTCATGGCGACGATGGCGAAAGCAATCCAGAGCGGGCGGGCACCGGCCTCGGTCCACCCAAGCTTCAAGCCGACCGGCCAACCGATTTCACAGATCCCCGCCAAGACAAGATAAAGCCACGCCATCGTTCCTCCCCCTCGGCTGCGGCGGCGACGTCATTGACGCCGTTCTTCCGGGCTGTTCTGATCGAGGATTGCACGCATCTTGCAGCATAGCGAGAGCATGGGTTGGGAAGGCTTGAGAAGGGTGAAACGATGAATGAACATGATTTGCGCGGTTTGATTGGTCGCGTGAAGAGCGGCCGGCTGAGCCGTCGTGGCTTCGTGCAGCGGATGATGGCCGCCGGCCTGACCGCGCCGATGGCGACACAGCTTCTGGCGATCTCGGGTGTGGCGATGGCGGAGCCCGCCACAACCTACAAACCGACCAAGCGGGGCGGCGGTGGCGCGCTGAAGATCCTGTGGTGGCAGGGCCCGACGCTCCTCAATCCGCATTTCGCGGTCGGCACCAAGGACCAGGACGGTTCGCGCCTTTTCTACGAGCCGCTGGCCGGCTGGGACCCCAACGGCAATCTGAGCCCTGTGCTCGCCGAATCGATTCCGGGCCGCGAGGACGGCACCCTGGCGGCCGACGGCAAGTCGGTCACCTGGAAGCTGAAGAAGGGCGTAAAATGGCATGACGGCCAGCCCTTCACGGCCGATGACGTCATCTTTAACTGGCAATACGCCAAGGATCCGGCGACCGCCGCGGTCACCGTCGCGAACTACAAGGACATTGTCGTCGAAAAGGTCGACGACTACACGATCACCATCAAGTTCGACAAACCGACGCCGTTCTGGGCCAACGCCTTTGTGGGTGCCCAGGGCATGATCATTCCCAAGCATCTCTTTGCCGACTATTCGGGCGCCAAATCGCGCGACGCGCCGACCAACCTCAAGCCCGTTGGCACTGGCCCCTACCTGTTCAAGGACTTCAAGCCGGGTGACCTCGTCACCGGCACGATCAACACGAACTATCACATGGAGAACCGGCCCTATTTCGATTCAATCGAGATGAAGGGCGGCGGCGACGCGGTGTCCGCCGCGCGCGCGGTGCTGCAGACGGGCGAGTACGACTTCGCCTGGAACATGCAGGTCGAGGATGAGATCCTTCTGCGACTCGAGAAGGGCGGCAAAGGCCATATCGGCATGGCCAACAGCGGCAATATCGAGCACATCCAGGTCAACTTCACCGACCCCAACAAGGAGGTCGATGGCGAGCGCTCGAGCCTCAAGACCAAGCATCCGACGCTCCAGTATCCCGAGGTGCGCCGGGCGTTGAACCTGTTGGTCGACCGGGATTCGGTACAGAAATATATCTACGGCCGCACCGGTATCGCGACGGCGAATTTCGTGAACGCGCCGGAGAAGTTCAACTCGAAGAACACCCACTACGAGTTCAGCGTCGACAAGGCCAATGCGTTGCTCGACAAGGCCGGCTGGAAGAAGGGCAGCGATGGTATCCGCGAGAAGGACGGCAAGAAGCTGAAGTTCGTCTTCCAGACCTCGATCAACCAGCCCCGCCAGAAGACGCAGGCGATCGTCAAGCAGGCCTGCCAGAAGGCCGGCATCGACATCGAGGTGAAGGCGGTGACGGCCTCGGTATTCTTCTCGTCGGACGTGGCGAATCCCGACACCTATCCGCATTTCTACACCGATCTGCAGATGTACACGACGACGCAGACCCAGCCCGACCCCGAGCAGTTCATGAACCAGTTCTGCTCCTGGGAGGCCGCCACCAAGGAGAACAAGTGGCAGGGCCGCAACATCACGCGCTGGCAGAGCAAGGAGTACGACGACAACTACAAGGCCGGGCAGGCCGAGCTCGACCCGGTCAAGCGCGCCGCGATATTCATCAAGTCCAACGACATGGTGATCCAGGACATCGTCGTCATTCCGGTGGTGGCGCGCCCCACCGTGGTGGCAATGGCCAACGACCTCAAGGCGTCCGTCAGCGGCTGGGACAACAACACCTGGGACCTGCAGAACTGGTTCAAGGAGGGGTGACCCGCATGGTCGGGAGCGCGCCGGCATTCATCGTGCTAGGCGCTCCGCGAATGCGGAGCGCCTAGTGTCTCGTCAGTACATCATCCGCCGGCTGCTGATCGCCATCCCGAGTCTGCTCGGGATCAGCATTGTGCTGTTCACGGTGCTGGCGCTGGCGCCAGGCGACCCGTTCAGCGAGATCGCGGCCAATCCCGCGATCCCGCCCGAGGTGGCGGCCTCGCTGCGCGCCAAGTTCGGCCTCGATGACCCGGTGTGGCAGCGCTACCTGCACTGGCTGGTGGCGATGCTGCATGGCGACTGGGGCTTTTCTTTCGCGAGCCGCATCAACGTCGACACGCTGATCCTGCAGCGCCTGCCGACAACCTTGATCGTGATCGGCGCGGCCCAGATCCTCGCCATCCTGGTCGCCCTCCCGGTCGGCGTGCTGGCCGGCACGCGGCCCTATTCGATCTTCGATCAGGTCGCCAATACGCTCGCCTTCATCGGCTTCTCGCTGCCGACCTTCTTCACCGGCCTGCTGCTGATCCTGCTGTTCTCGGTCAAGCTCGACTGGTTGCCCATTGTCTACAGTACCGATTTACATGCGACGGGCTGGCAGTGGCTGTGGCTGGAGATTCGCCAGTCGATCATGCCGGTGGCCGTGCTCGGTCTCTTCCAGGGCGCCTCGCTGGTGCGCTACGTGCGCTCGGCAGTGCTCGACGTGGTGCGGCTCGACTACGTCACCACCGCGCGCTCCAAGGGCATTGGCGAACGCAAGGTGATCAGCCGACACATCGTGCGTACCGCGCTCATTCCCGTGGTCACTTTGGTGGCGCTGCAGATGCCCATCGTGTTCGGCGGCGCCATCGTCACCGAGCAGATCTTCCGTGTGCCCGGCATTGGCTCGCTGCTGATCACGGCCATGCTGGCCAACGACACGCCTGTCGTGATGGCTGTTACCTTCGTGTTCGCCTGTCTCGTCGTCCTCTTCAACCTCATCGCCGACATCCTCTATGGCTGGCTCGACCCCCGCATCGCTTTCCGCTGAGGCGCCGGCGGGCGTCGCGCCCCAGGCCGCCAAGCCCGCGAGCGCCATGCGCTTCTCGCCGGGCCGTGAGGCCTGGCGCCGCTTCCGCCGCCACAAGCTCGCCATGGCGAGCGCGGTCGTGCTGCTGCTCATGGTGGCGGCCGTCCTGCTGGGGCCGCTGATCTGGCGCGTGCCGATCAACGAGATCGACTTCGCCTCCCATCTCGAAGGGCCGTCTTGGGCGCATCCGCTCGGCACCGATGACCTCGGCCAGGATATCCTGGCGCGCCTGCTCTATGGCGGCCGCATTTCGCTCGCGGTCGGCTTCTGCGCCATGCTGGTCGCGGCCGTGATCGGCGTGACGGTCGGTGCCATCGCCGGCATGTCGCGCGGCAGCGTCGACGCCATGCTGATGTGGCTCGCCGACCTGTTCCTATCGCTGCCGCAGCTGCCGCTCCTGCTGTTGATCATCTATCTCTTCCGCGACGCGCTCACCAAGTTCATGGGCGTGGAAGGCGGTATCTTCGTCATGATCGTGCTGGTGATCGGGGGCTTGCGCTGGATGCAGGTGGCGCGCCTGGTGCGCGCCCAGATCCTGTCGATCCGCGAGAAGGAGTTCATCGAGGCCGCACGCGCCTTGGGCGCCTCCAAGATGCGCCAGGTCGTGCGTCATATCCTGCCCAATGCGCTGGGTCCGGTGATCGTTGCCGGCACGATCGACGTCGCCGCCGCCATCATCGCCGAGTCGACGCTTTCCTTCCTGGGGCTGGGCTTCCCGCCCGACATCCCGACCTGGGGCCGCGTGCTGTTCGACGCCAAGGACACGATCGATGTCGCGCCGCACTGGGCGATCTTCGCGGGCGCGGCGATCTTCCTCACCGTGCTGTCGATCAACTTCATCGGCGACGGCTTGCGTGACGCCCTCGATCCCCGCCGCGTGCTGTAGCCCATGGTCACGACATCGCCCGAGACGCTGCTCGACATTCGCGACCTTAAGACCTGGTTCAAGACCGACGACGGGCTGGTGCGTGCCGTCGATGGCGTGGACATCAGCCTGAAGCGCGGCGAGACGCTCGGCATCGTGGGTGAGTCGGGCTGCGGAAAGACCGTGACCGCGCGCTCGGTGCTGAAGCTGATCGACATGCCGCCCGGGCGCTTCGAAGGCGGCGAGATCCTGTGGGAGGGCCGCAATCTCATCCCGCTGCCGGCCTCGGAGATGGACAAGATCCGCGCCCGCGAGATCGCCATCGTCTTCCAGGAGCCGATGACCTCTCTCAATCCGGTCTACACGGTGGGCGAACAGATCGCCGAGGTGCTGCGCCTGCACCAGAAGCTCTCGCGCAAGGACGCGATCGGCGCAGCGGTCGAGATGCTGAAGGCGGTGCACATTCCCAACGCCGAGAAGCGCGTGCACGACTACCCGCACCAGTTCTCGGGCGGCATGCGCCAGAGGGTGATGATCGCCATGGCGCTCTCCTGCAAGCCCAAGCTCCTGATCGCCGACGAGCCGACGACAGCGCTCGACGTCACCATCCAGGCGCAGATCCTGGAACTGATGCAGGAGATGAAGGAACGGCTCGGCATGTCGATCATGCTGATCACCCACGCCATGGGGGTCGTCGCCGAAACCTGCCAACGCGTAGTGGTCATGTACGCCGGCAAGGTGGTCGAGGAGGCGCCCGTCGAAGCGCTGTTCGGCAACCCGCGGCACCCCTACACGCAGGGCCTGATCCGCTCGATCCCGCGTGTCGACCGCGGGGCGGAGAAGCGGCAACGGCTGGAGGCCATTCCCGGCAGCGTGCCGAGCCTGCTCGAGCCGCCGCCCGGCTGCCGCTTCGCCTCGCGCTGCAAGCACGTCACGGAAGTCTGCACCCGGGCCATGCCTCCATTGAAGGAGGTGGGGCCGGGCCATCGCGTGAGGTGCGTGCTGTGAGTGGCGAGACGCTCCTGTCGGTGCGCGGCCTGCGCAAGCATTTCGCGATCAAGGGTGGCGTCTTCTCGCGCGAGGTCGAGCGCGTGCATGCCGTCGACGGCGTGAGCTTCGACATCGGCGCCGGCGAGACCCTGGGATTGGTGGGCGAATCGGGCTGCGGCAAGTCGACGACCGGCCGCTGCATCCTGCGGCTGATCGAGCCCACTTCGGGCGAGGTCTGGTTCAAGGGGACCGACGTCACGCGCATGAACGGCGAGGCGTTGCGCAGCCTGCGTCGCGACATGCAGATCATCTTCCAGGATCCCTACGCCTCGCTCAACCCACGCCTGACGGTCGGCGCGATCATTGGCGAGGCGCTGGAAATCCATAAGCTCGCCAAGACCAGGCGCGATCTCGAAGCGCGGGTCGTCGAGCTGCTGGAAACGGTGGGTCTCAGGGCCGATCACATGCGTCGCTTCCCGCATGAATTCTCCGGCGGCCAGCGCCAGCGCATCGGCATTGCCCGCGCGCTTGCCGTCGAACCGAAGCTCGTGATCTGCGACGAGCCGGTGTCGGCGCTCGACGTTTCCGTCCAGGCACAGGTCGTCAACCTGCTCGAGGATCTGCAGGAGAAGTTCGGGCTGACCTATCTCTTCATTGCCCACGACCTGTCGGTGGTCGAGCATATCTCGACCCGCATCGCGGTGATGTACCTCGGCCGTGTCGTCGAGATCGCGCTGTCGCGCGACCTCTACGACACGCCGCTTCATCCCTATTCGGAGGCGTTGCTGTCGGCCGTGCCGATCCCCGACCCGACCGTGAAGCGCCAGCGCATCATGCTGCAGGGCGATGTACCCAACCCGATCCGTCCGCCCTCGGGTTGCCATTTCCACACGCGTTGCCCCATCGCGCGGCCCGACTGCGCGCAGAAGAGTCCCGAGCTGCGCGAGAGCCGGCCGGGCCACTGGGTGGCCTGCCACTATCGGGGCTAGGACAGCGGCGCCCCGGCTCTTGCCTCAGGTCTTGGGCGTGTACTGGCCGATATCGTCGGTGCCTAGCTTTTTCTCGATGGCGGCCACGACTTTCACAGCCTTCTCGAAACCGTCGGAGCCGAACTTCGCGCTTTCCTTCTTCTCCAGCGTCTCGCCAAGCTCCTCGAATTCGTTGGGCGTCAGCAGGCTGTGCAGGGTCGGAAAGATGTCGGTATCCTCGCGCGCCATGTGCGGCCGATAGAGCGTGATCACCGCCTGCATGTCGTCGGTCATCTGCTTGCGCTGGTCGGAGTTGTTGCGTGCCGCGGGCGCGATCTTGATGATGCCTTCCGTCAGCTTGCGCCCGGCAGCATGCTGCGCCACCAGCACGTCGACCAGCCCGACCATCTGGCCGGCCTTCTTGAAGTGTGGGAAGATTTCCTCTTCTTCCGACTTCTCGTGATAGTCGTGGATGAAGTCGAGCATCGTCCGGGCGGCCTGGGCGAAGATGTCGGGGTCGATATCCTCGCCGTGACCGAGGCGGCGCGAGCCTGCTTCGTAGATCAGCAGGATACGGTCCAGGACGCCGTGCTCGCGCATCAGGTCCTCCGGCGCGTTGACCGGCGCCTGGGCCTTGGCGGCCTTCTTCGGCTCGGCCTGACGGCGCCAATCGGCAAGCGCTGGTACGGTGAGCACGAGGCTGCCGAAGCCTGCAAGGCCGATCAGGTCGCGCCGCCGCGTGTCTTTTCTCGAGCTCATGATCACCTCCTTGACCGGATTCCTGCGCCAAGGTGAAACGGAGAGCGTCCCCGACGGTTCCTGCCCCGTCCGCCGGATCGGAGTGAGCATTTCGTGACTGCGCAGGCCCAATGCAGCCGGGTATGCTGCCTCCCGCGGGACAGGTCCGGTAGCAAGATCGGGGGCGTAAGCGATGAGCTTGGCAAAAGGGGAGCCTTCGCTCGCCGTCATCGATGCACTCAGCGTCGATGTCCTAACCGACAATGTAAGTGATACTTATGTCAGCAAGACGCTCTTTTCGGTGTCGGAATTCGCCAATGTCGTGATGGCTGGGGCCAAGGAAATTTCCGGTGAGACGCTGCTGGCCGCCAACCTGGGTTATGGCCTGAGGTTGCGCTCGCGCATCGGCGACAGGGAACATGTGATGCTTTTCGACACAGGCACGGAAGGAAGCATCTTCATCCGCAACTGTCGCAATCTGGGGATCGATCTCGGGGGCGTGGAGGAGATCGCCATCACGCATGGACACTGGGATCACATGGGGGCTCTTCCGGCGGCGATCGACGCGATCGTCGCACGTCGCGGACGGAATTCCGTGGCGGTGCACGTCAATCCCGGCATGTTCAACGAACGCGGTGTGCTGCTGAAGAGCGGCACGGTGTTTCCGGCCGCCCGCGTGCCGACGCCGGCTGAACTGGAGTCCCGAGGCGCACGCGTCGTCAATGACGGGCGCGAGCGGCTCCTGCTCGACCGGCACTTCTACTACAGCGGCGAGATTCCCCGTGTGAGTGCGTTCGAGACTGGACGTCAGGATCATCTGTGCCGCTCGAACAACGAGGAGGACTGGCGGCCCGACCCTTATCTGATGGATGAGCGCATGCTGGTCGCCCATGTGCGCGATCTCGGCCTGGTGGTGTTCAGTGCCTGCTCGCATGCCGGCATCGTGAATGTCTGCACCGAAGTGCGGCGGCGGTTTCCCGATACGCCGATCCACGCGGTCATGGGCGGGCTGCATCTCGGCGGCGTGATGGAGCGCCTCATTCCCGAGACGGTCGAGGGGCTACGGTCCTTCGACATCCGGCACATCATCTCGGGCCATTGCACGGGATGGCGCGCCCTGCATGCACTGGCGAACGCCTACGGCGATCGGGTCAGCCAGTCGGCGGTCGGCACCAGCTACATGTTCGACGCCCAGGCACCGATCGTCGAGGGATGATCCCGGCCTTCGCCACGTTTCGCGCTCCGGAGCGCCGCCCCGAAACGCGGCTGCCGGTGACCCTGGTGACCGGCTTTCTCGGCAGCGGCAAGACCACGCTCATCAACCACATCCTGACGAATCGGAAGGGTGTGCGGGCGGCTGTGCTAGTGAACGAGCTTGGCGAGATCGGCATCGACAACGAGCTCATCGTCGCGTCCGGCGACGACATGATCGAGCTCAGCAATGGCTGTATCTGTTGCTCGACCAACAACGATCTCGTCGACAGCATCGTGAGAGTGCTCGCCCGTTCCGAACCGGTCGACCATATCCTGGTCGAGACCACGGGCGTGGCCGATCCGCTGCCGGTCGCCCTGACGGTGCTGCGTCCCGAGTTCCGGGAAACGCTGCGCCTGGACGCCATCGTCACGGTGGCCGATGCTGCGCAGTTCAGCCTCGACCTGTTCGCCGAGACGGCCGCCCGCAACCAGTTCCTCCGTGCCGATGTCGTGCTCGTCAACAAGAGCGACTGCGTCGATGACAGCCGCCTGGAGGCTATCGAAGAACAGATCCGCGCGCTCAATCCTCAGGCGCGGCTTCTGCGGACGACACAGAGTGCCGTGCCGCTGGCGCTCATTCTCGATGTCGCTCTGTTCGACGAAGAGGCACATCTCGGCAGCGACGGCGGGACACTGCATCTTGCCGGCGACGGCTTCGTCTCGCTGTCGTTCGCGAGCCCGCGCGCCTTTTCGGTGGTGCGCTTCCAGGAATTCCTCGATGACGGCCGGCCGGCCGGCCTGTTCCGTGGCAAAGGTTTCCTGTCGGTCGCCGAAACCGGGAAGCGTTATGTCTTCCATCTTGTCGGGAACCGCTTCTCGATCGAGGAGGACACGCGCGCGGAGACCGGCCTCAATCGGCTGGTGCTGATCGGTCGCAATCTGGATCTGGCAGACCTGCGCGCAAGGCTCGAGCGATGCCTTGTTGAGCAGATCCGGTAAGTATTCGACAAAGATGGTACCCGCTGCCGGACTCGAACCGGCACGGCCCTCACGGGCCTCAGGATTTTAAGTCCTGTATGTCTACCAATTCCATCAAGCGGGCACGGCTGGAGACTACCGTCTTTGCGCGAGCTGCCCCACGAGCTCGATCAGGCCCCCTGTCAGGGTCAAAAGCTTCTGGACCTGGCTGCGCAGGAGCTCCGAAGATTCGGCGGCCTGGCCTTCGGGCGAGAGCTCGAAGTTGGAGATCACGGTCATGCAGTCCCTCCACACGCGCTGCCTGAGCGCATCGGTGTTGGGATCGAAGCCGTAGGGCTCGTTCAGTATCGCCTGGTGCCGATGCAACACGTCGAGCAGCGGTACCTTCTCGGCAGATGATGCCGGCGCTTCAAGGAAATGGTGCACAGCATGCTCGATTTCCGCGAGCGCCGCGGTGAGATCATTGACGTCCAAACGCGACTCCAGGCTGTCAGTGGCGGAAAGAGGCGATCATTCCCTCTTCGACCCAGCTGCGTAACAGCCCGGCGGCACGGTTCATGACCTCGTCCTCGGCGACATGGGGAAGCAGGCTCTCGCACAATTCGGGGAATGGTTTGCCCGCGATCAGCGCGTCGAGCATCACCGCCTCGTCGGCTGCGAGCGAGCGGAAGCTCGACACAAACTCCGGCCGCCAGATCACCCACTGCGTGGGCTCGGCCGCCGGCTCGACTTCGAGGTCGCCGGCCTGCTGCTCGTCGCGCCGTTGCCAGGCCTGCGGTACGTCGAAGGCGAGCTGCAGGCGGATGAGCGAGGGCAGGGCCGAGAAGGCGAGCGTGCTCCAGGCGTCGGGCGACAGGTTCATCAGGGCCTCGGCGCCAATGGGCTCGGCGTCGGGAGCGTCGAAAGCGTCGCCCAGCGCCCATTCGAAGCGTGCCATTTCGGCCGCGGCTGGCGATTGGTTGAAGGGCGGCGTGGCGGCCAGGAAATCGGCGACGCCCTTGCCGAACCAGCGTACTGACGGATGGCGCGAGGGGTGCGCCGCGATATAGGCGCGAGCCATGTAGTCGAAGTCGGCTGGACCGGCCATCGCCATCACGCCGGGATAGTCCTCGGTCAGCACTTCGATCAGGCGCAGCGCATAGCCTTCGCGATAGACGTCGAGCAGCGTCGCGCGGTCAGCCTTCCGGGTGTCGCGCACCGCGGCGGAGAAGCCCTCGCTCTTCGCCAGCAGATAGTCCTGGAAGGCGCGCTGCAGGTCGGCCAGCGAGCCCGCGTTGGCGACCGTCATGCTGCCACCTCGCGCTTGCGCCCGGCTTCGACCCCGGCTGCGATGCCGCGCGCGACGTCGAGTTCGGCGAGGATTTCGGCGTAAGGCGGAATGTCGGCATCGCGCTCGATCATGGTCGGCACGCCGGGAAAGAGCTTCACGGCCTCGGCATAGAGGTCCCACACATCGGGCACGATGGGATGATCGTGCGTGTCGATGATGTGCGTGCCTTTGTGCAGGTGACCGGCGAGATGGAACTGACGCACGCGCCTCTTTGGCATGGCGCGCAGGAACGCCATCGCGTCGAATTCGTGATTGAAGGCGCTCACATAGACATTGTTCACGTCGAGCAGGATGTCGCAGTCGGCGCGGTCGCAGAGGGCGGCGATGAAGTCCCATTCAGTGAGCTCGGAGGCGGCGTAGGTCACATAGCTCGAGACGTTCTCCAGCACCAGGCGCCGGCCGATCCGGTCCTGCACGCGCATCACGCGCTCGGCAACGTGGCCCAGCGCCTCCTCGGTGTAGGGCAGCGGCAGCAGGTCATGCATGTTGAGGCCGCGCAGGCCCGTGAAGCAGAGATGGTCGGAGACCCACATCGGCTCGACCCTGTCGATCAGCGCCTTCAGCGCGTCGAGATAGCTTTCGTCGAGCGGGTCGATCGAGCCGATCGACAGCGACACGCCGTGCAGGGCCATCGGGTAGTCGCGCCGGAACCGGTCGAGCCAGTGAAGCGGCCGCCCTCCGGGAACCATGTAGTTCTCCGAGAGGGCCTCGAACCAGCCCACCTTGCCCGGGTTGGCGACGATCTCCTCGTAGTGCTCAGGGCGCAGCCCCAAGCCGAAATCGGAGTCAGCTGACATGCATCCAATCTACTCTCTGGAAAGGGGCGCATCGAAAAGAAAATGGGCGCCGCGGTTGCCCGGGCGCCCATCTCGAAAAACGTGGTCAGACGGCGATCAGCCGCCGCCCACCGTGCCGCCCTGCGCCAGGCAGGCGAGCGAAGCGACGCCCTGGACCCAGCCCTTGCCCTTGCAATCGTTCTGACCCTTGCAGGCGTTGCTCGCCGACTTGCAGGCGCTCTGGCCCTTGCAGGCATTGATGCCCTTGCAGTCGGTCTTGTTCTGACCGAAGCCGGGGCTGTTCGGGGTCTGCGCGCTTGCGACCGCGGCGGCGAACGTGCCGGCGGCGAACAGCGACGCTGCCACAACAAATGACTTCTTCATCCCTCTTCTCCCTATCTCCCTGAACCGGCAGGACAACCCTGCCATGCACGATACGATACCCCAACGGTTATGGATCGAAACCCCTTTTTCTCAATTTTTGTTGAAGGACATTTGAAGAGCGGGCAGGCGGACTGTCGCAGGCTAGCCATTCTCTTGGCGTGCAAAAAGAAAAAGGGCGCCCCCGGTTTCCCGGGAGCGCCCTTCGATCGGGCTCTGATCTGCTGAGATCAGAAGTTGGTCGGCGACCCGCCCTGGCCCTGGCAGTCGAGACGGCTGGTCGACGGCAGCCAGCCCTGACCCTTGCAGGCGTTCTGGCCTTTGCAGGCGTTGGCGGCCGACTTGCAGGCGCTCTGGCCCTTGCAGGCATTGATGCCCTTGCACGCCAGCGAGTTGTCGCCGTACGTCGGGCTGTTCGGCGTCTGGGCATTCGCGGTCGACGCAAACACGCCGGCCGCAGCGAACGCCGTCGCGGCTGCAACGATCAAAGACTTCTTCATGCGATTACTCCCTCTGGGATGACTTTCACGGTCAACACACGGACCGTGAATGTCGTCGACTGTATCCATCGGTTTTTGGCGAACCGATCACAGGCGCGTGTCGGTGAGGGGCGGAGGTTCACTCTTCGGTGACTCACGACGTCTACGCACATGGCTGATTTGCAATGAGGTCGTGTCGTGTTTTGCAAATCGAGAGGGGCGATTCACACTCCGGAATCAGTGGGTGTGCTTATTGAACCTTGCCACCCTTGGAGGTGCAGTCACTTGCAGTCTCTGTGTGAGTCCAACCCATGCCCTTGCAGGAATTCTGTCCCTTGCAGGAAGAGGACGCGGTCTTGCAGGCACTGGTGCCCTTGCAGGAGTTTATGCCGCTGCATTTGACGGATGCGCCTTCGGCCGATGCCGTCGTCGCGAGCGCCCCCAAGGCGAAAGCTGCCGCAGCCGAGGCGATACAGAGACTGCGCTTGGTCATAAGACCTCCTGAACATCCAACATCGGGCCGGCAACGGCCGACGCTCTTTGCGAAAGAATGACTCCGGTGAGCGGCAACGGGAAGTAACTGCCCGGCAAGAGCGCGTGATTTGCCGATCACCGCTGCGTGAAGCGTGCCGGCGAGAGCGCCGCTTCGCGCACGCCAAGCGCGGCAATGTCGTCTGGCAGACTTTTGCCAAGTGCCAGATCGGCGGCGAGGCGGCCGGCGGCCGCGCCCGTCTGGATGCCGTAGCCACCCTGGCCCGCCAGCCAGAAGAAGCCTTCGACCGTCGGGTCGTAGCCGACAACGAGGTTCTTGTCGGCGACGAAACTGCGCAGCCCCGCCCACTTGTTCTTGATCCGGCGTATCTGAAGGGTCGTCGCCGTCTCGATGCGCTCGACGGCGATGGCGATGTCCATTTCCTCGGGCTGCGCATCGCAGGGCGGCGAGGGTGTCTCATCCGCCGGCGAGCCGAGGAACTGGCCGACCTCCGGCTTGATGTACCAGGTCTCCTCGCAGTCGATGACCATTGGCATCTTGGCGGGGTCGAGACCCGGCGGAGCGCCGAAGGTGAAGGCCGTGCGCCGCTTCGGCACGAGGCCGACCGGCCTCGCGCCGGCGTGGCCCGCCACCACGTCGGCCCAGGCGCCGGAGGCGTTGATCACGTTGGCGGCGGCGATCGACTCACCATCGGACATGCGGATCGTCCAGCGCTTGTCCTTGCGCTCGAGGGCCGCGATCTCCGCATTCAACCTGAGCGGCGCTCCCGCCGCGCGCGCTCCACGCAGGAAGCCCGCATGGATGGCGGCCACGTCCATATCCTCCGCGTCTTCGAAGACGGCGCCGCCGCTCACCGCTTCGGGACGCAGCAGCGGCTGGCGGCGCAGCACCTCGTCTGGCGGCAGCCAGCGCACCGTGGACACGAGCTTGGCGTATTCGGCGGCAGAGGCCTTCAGCGACGCTTCCTTGTCGGCGGGCCCCACGATCAGGGCGCCCCGGGGCGTCAGCACCGGATGGTCGGAGAAACCTTGAGGCAGGTTCCGGTAGAAATGGCCGGTCGCCACGGTGATGGCCCGGATCTCGGCGCTGCCATAGGTCTCCGAATGCAGCGCCGCCGAGCGTCCCGTCGTGTGATAGGCCGCGACGTGCTCGCGCTCGAGGATGATGACGCGGGCTCGCGGTGCGAGATGATAGGCGACGGAGACGCCGGCGATGCCGGCGCCAATGATGGCGAAGTCGAATTCCTGCATGGGCCTCACATTGCAAGGTCGTCGGCTGGCCTGCAATAGTTGGGCCGCCATGAACATCGCCCATCTGTTGCTCGGCTCCTCGCAGGCATTCCGCGATCGCGTCGCTCTCGCGCGCGGCGGCCAGGCGCATCTCACCTACCGCGAGCTGTGGCGCAAGGTCTCGGTGATGAGCATGCATCTGCGCACGCGCTTCGGCCTGTCGCACGGCGATCGCGTGGCTTGCGCCATGACGAATTGCGTCGAATCGATCGAGGTCATGTACGCGATCTGGCATGCCGGCCTCTGCGCGGTGCCGATGAACGCCAAACTCCATGCCCGGGAGTTCGCCTTCATCCTGGAGAATTCCGGCGCCAAGCTCTGCTTCGTCACGCCCGATCTCGCTGCGACCGTTGCCGAGGCGGCCAAGGAAGCGCCGGCGCTGAAGGAGATCGTCGACATCACGACGCGGCCGTATACGTTCATGGAGGTGGGCGATCCCGCGCCGATGGCCGACTGCGAGCCGACCGATCCCGCCTGGCTCTTCTATACGTCGGGTACGACGGGCCGGCCTAAAGGCGCCACCTTGAGTCATCGCAATCTGCTGGCGATGACTCTCAACTACTATGCCGATGTCGATCGACCCGTGCCAGGCGGCTCCATGGTGCATGCCGCGCCGATCAGCCATGGCTCGGGCCTGTGGAACTTCCCGATGCTAGCGCGCGGCGTGGTCCAGGTCTTCCCCGAGAGCGGCCACTACGATGTGCCCGAGACGGTCGAGCTGATGAACCGCTGGCCCGACTGCAGCATCTTCCTTGCGCCCACCATGGTGAAGCGGCTGATCGAGCATCCTGTCGTTTCCGAGCTCAAGCCCGGCGCCTTGCGTCTCATCAGCTACGGCGGCGCGCCGATGTATGTGAGCGACCTCAAGCGCGGGATGGACTTGCTGGGCAACGTGTTCTGCCAGCTCTACGGCCAGGGCGAGAGTCCGATGACCATCACGCACCTCTCGCGCGACATGCATGCGATGAAGGATCATCCGCGCTGGGAGGCGCGGCTCGCTTCGGCCGGCATTGCCGATTCCTGCGTCGAGGTGCGCGTGGTCGACGAGGAGGGGCACCAACTCCCCGTCGGCGAGGTGGGCGAGATCATCGTCAAGGGCGATACGGTGATGTCGGGCTATTGGAACAATCCCGAGGCGACGGCGAAGTCGTTGCGCGACGGTTGGCTGTGGACCGGCGATGTCGGCGCCTTCGACGAGGACGGCTTCCTGACACTCAAGGACCGCTCGAAGGACATGATCATCTCGGGTGGTTCGAACATCTATCCCCGCGAGATCGAGGATGTCCTGAACCTTCATCCCGCCGTCGCCGAATGCTCGGTGGTCGGCCGGCCGCATCCGGAATGGGGTGAGGAGGTCGTGGCCTTCGTGGTGGCGCGTGCCGGCACCCAGCTCACGGCGGCCGAGCTCGACAAGCTCTGCCTCGACAACATCGCGCGCTTCAAGCGGCCCAAGGACTACAAGTTCGTCGAAGCGCTGCCCAAGAACAACTACGGCAAGATCCTCAAAACCGAGCTGCGCACGCTGCTGTAGGCGAAGTCGAACGCCGGATTGACGACTGCCATCACGCGGCGCTTCAGCCAGCCGAGCAGGCGCTCCTCGATCAGTACGGTGAAGAGCCAGGCCGCGCCGATCGCTGCGATCAGCGACAAGCCACCCACGATCAGCACGACCAGCCAGTAGGGCAGACGATCGATCGTGGCGAGCAGTAGCGCGCTCGAGAAGGAGCAGATCAGCGGAATGTGCGTGAGATAGAGGCCGAAGGAAAGGCGGCCCAGGAAGCACGAGAGAGGCGCCGACAGGAGGCGCCGCAGCGGCGCCAGCAGGACGACGGCGACGATCGTCAGCATGGCGATCAGGTTCATGGGCAGCATGTAGGGGTCGCGCGACTGCTCGAAGGATACGACCTGTAGTGCCATCGAGAAGAGGAGGGCCGCGGCGAAGCAAAGCCAACCCAGTGGAACCGTGCGGTTCAGGCGCTGGTGCACGAGGGGCGAGCGTTCGGCCGCCACTAGTAGCTCGGCGAGGCAGTAGCCGACCAGGAAGCCCGTCAGGAAGCCCACGACGTAGGCATCGGCCCACAACACGATCAGAACGGTGACTACGGCGAGCCTGAGCCAGCGCCAGCGTACGACGGCAAGCAGGAGGAAGAGCAGGAACGAGCCGCGGAGCTCTGGCGCCATGGTCCAGAGCGGCGGGTTCCAGGTGTGCATCGTCGCCTGCAGCGGCGTGAAGCTCTCCCACAGCGCGAAGGTCAGCATCTGGGAAAGGTCGGCGGGAAAAGCATATTGCTCGGCCCACCAGGCGCCCTGGGCGAGATGGGCGGCGGCCGGCGCGTTCATCAAAGCGCCGGTGAGCTTGAGGAGAAAGGCGATCGCGCAGGAGGCCAGCACCGGTACCGCCAGCCGCGGATAGCGCCAGATCGCCATGCCGGCGAGCGTGCGGTCGCGCGTCGCCGATCGCAGGACGGGATAGGTCAGCGCGATGCCGCTGATGGTGAAGAAGATGAAGACACCCTGCTGGCCGTCGGTGGCGATCCCGAGCGGCGTCCATTTGAACAGGCTCGCGACCCAGGCCGCGCCATGGTGGCGCAGCTCGGCCGGCGCCATCAGCCAGTCGCCGAACAGGTGATGCAGCAGCACGACAAGCGCCATCCAGCCACGCAGCCCGTCGAGATAGGCGAGACGGCCGGGACTGGCGGACCTTGCGGACGGAGAAGACGGCACGCGCCGACTTGGCCGAAGCTGGCGGGAGCTGTCAACGTTGGGCTAACGTCGGCGGACGGCATTTCCTGGAACAGTCCTCTGACCGCTCGTCCCGTCCTCGGCCTCGTCATCGTGGGGCTCGGCGCTTCGCTTGCTCCGCTCGACATCGCCGTCAACGTGGCGCTGCCGGCAATCACCAATCACTTCAAGCTGCCGCTCGCCGACGTGCAATGGCTCGTGATCTGCTACGTGCTGGTCTACGGCTCGCTGATGCTGGTTTGCGGCAAGCTGGGTGACCTGTTCGGCCATCGCTTGATCTTTCGTATCGGTCTTGCTGCCTCCGCCGTCGGCTGCACCGCCTGCGCTCTCGCGCCGACCTGGCCGCTCTTCTTGTGGGCGCGCGCCGGGCAGGGGATAGGCACGGCGCTGGCGCTGTCCTGCGCACCGGCGCTCGCGACCTCGCTCTTCTCCGAGAACGAGCGCACGCGAGGGCTCGCGGGCTTCGCGGCCGGCCAGGCGATCGCGTCGGCGGTAGGCCCGCTGCTGGGCGGCGTGCTGGTGCAGCTCTGGGACTGGCCGTCGGTCTACTGGGTGCGCGTGCCGATCGCGCTGGTCGCGCTTGCCTTTTCCGGGGTGCTGCCGTCGCCCAGGCCCGACAACCGGCCGTTCGACGCGCTCGGTGCCGGGCTGCTTGCCTTCTGCATGAGCACGCTCCTGCTGGCGCTGGTCTTCTCCCAGCGAGCGACCGTTCCGGGCCTCTGGGCGGCTGCACTGGCCATCGTGGCATTGATCGGCATCGCCGTTTTCGTACGTCATGAGAACCGCTTCGCCGAACCGATCCTGCGGCCGGTGCTGTTCGTCGACATGGCCTTCACCGTGCCCAATGTGCTGAACGTGCTTGCCAATCTCGCGGGCTTCGCGATCCTGCTGCTGACGCCGTACTACCTCGTGAACGTGCTTGGCCTGTCGGCGGCGATGGGCGGGCTGGTCCTGTCGCTGCCCTTCATCGGCGGCGTCGGCAGCGCCTCGCTCTCGACGCGCATCGTCGCCACCGTCGGCCAACGCCGCGCCGCTTTTGCCAGCATCGTCATCGAGGCTCTCGCCGTGCTGGCGTTGAGCCGGTCCGAGGCGAACTCCTCGTTGGTGGCCATCATCGTGCCTCTGTTCGTGCTCGGCGTAGGACAAGGATTGCTGACGGTCGCCTATACCGACATCGTCACCGGCACCCTGGCGCGGCGGGATCGCGGCGTTGCCGGCGCACTCGCTCTGCTCACGCGCACCCTGGGTATCGTGAGCGGTGCCTCGGTGCTGACCGCGCTTCATGCCCACGCCGCGGCGGGAGGCTTCCTCGCCGGCTACCGGTTCACCTTTCTCGTCGCGGGCAGCGGGTTGCTGGCCGCGCTTCTCGTCTCCTGCCTCTGGCCACGCGCCTGGTTTGCGCGCGCCTGATGCGTGATAGGCTCTCCGGATGCTGACGACGCGTTTGGTGAAGACGGTCATGGTGGCGTCGACGGCGCTGTTCGCGCTGCTCGTCACCCTCAACAACATCGTCGACTACGACACGAACTACGAGTTCGTGCGACATACGCTCAGCATGGACACGACCTTCCCGAAGAACGCGCTGATGGGCCGCGCGATCACGGCGCCCGCGCTTTGGACCGCCGGCTACTGGCTGATCATTCTTACCGAGGCCGCGGTCGGCATCACGCTCGCCATCGGCGCCATACAGCTTGCGCGATCGAGCCGCGACACCGCTGCGGCGTTCAATGCCGCCAAGAAATACGCCCTCATCGGTGTCGGTCTGGGCTTCCTGCTCTGGTTCACCGGCTTCATGGCGGTGGGTGGCGAATGGTTCGCCATGTGGCAGTCCCGCACGTGGAACGGTCAGGAGGCGGCTTTTCGCTTCTACATGACGCTGCTGGCGGTCGGGATCTTCGTCAATCAGGTCGATGGGGAGTTGCGTCCATGATTTCCAAACGTGCCTTGCTGATGGGTGTTGGCGGCCTTGTCTGTCTGCCGGGCGCGAAGCCCGCACGTGCCGCCCTGCCGCCGATCTCGACGGCCCGCCACGAACAGTCGATGCGGCTTGCCATCCAGGAGGCCAGAAAGAACCCGTACTATCCCTTTGGCGCCGTGATCGTGCGCGCTGACACGGGCGAGTTGATGGCGCAAGGCGTCAATGATTCCTATGAGAATCCGCTCCTGCACGGCGAGACCGCCTGCATGAACGACTATGTCCGCAAGCATGGCAACAAGGGATGGGGCGACATGGTGCTCTATACGACCTGCGAGCCGTGCCCGATGTGCATCACCGCGATGATCTGGGCCAAGATCGGCGGCGTGGTGTTCGCCACCGGCAATTTCGACGGCCTCGCCAAGGCCGGCCTCGACGCGATCAAGATCTCGGCCAAGGACGTGATCGATGCCACGCCCTTCGGCCCCAAGCCGACGCTGCTGGGCGGCGTGCTTGCGGCCGAGACGGACCGGATGTTCCTGGAGCGCAAGAAGTACTGAGCGGCGACCCGGCTAGAGGTGCACATTCCCGCGCTTGATGATGTCGGCGAACATGCGGCTTTCGGTCGTGACCTGGGTGCGCATGGCGGCGGGACCGAGATAGGTCGGCTTCGCGCCGGCCTTGTCGAGCTTGTCGATCACGTCACGGTCCTGCACGGCCTGGTCGATGGCCTTGGCCATGCGGTCGACGATGTCGTTCGACATGCCGGCGGGAGCGAGCAGCCCGTACCAGCTTTCGCCGCCTTCCTTGCCGTAGCCCATTTCGCGCAAGGTCGGGATCTCCGGCTTATAGGGCCAACGCGAGTCGTTGATGATCGCGAGCCCGCGCAAGCGTCCGGCCAGGATGTGAGGCAGCACCGTCTGGTCGAATTGCGCCTGGATCTGGCCGCTGAGCAAGTCACCGGTCGCCTGGGCGCTGCCCTTGTAGGGCACATGCACCATCTGGATGCCGGCCTCGAGGTTCAGCATCTCGCCGAACAGCTGGGTGATGGTGGCAAGCCCCGCCGAGCCGAAGTTCACCTTGCCGGGATTGGCTTTCACGTAGGCGATGAATTCCGGCAGCGTCTGCGCCGGCACCGACGGATGGACCGCGAGTGCCATCCACGACGTCGACATGCGCGAGACGGTCAGGAAGTCCTTGTCGGGATCGAACGGGACCGTCTGCAGATGCGGCGTGATCGCCACCATCGCCACGGTGGTGGCGAGGAAGGTGTAGCCGTCGGGCGGCTGGGTCTTGGCATATTCCGCGCCGATCATCCCGGATGCGCCGCCCTTGTTGTCGAACAGGATCGGCTGGCCGAGCACACGGCCCGCCTTTTCCAGAACGATGCGCGTCGAGATATCCGTCGGGCCGCCAGGCGGATAGGGGATCACGACCTTGATCTGCTTGGAAGGCCACGTGTCGGCGCGCACCGCGGTCGGTACGGCGATGGCGACACCCAAAGCTGAAACGAGGGTGCGGCGACGCATGATTGTTCCTCCCAGTTCCTTGTGCCCGCAGCATTCCATGCGCCTCGTGCTAAGGTCCAGCGATGAAGAAATTCGCCGATCGGAACGTGGCCTCGGTGTTCGCTGGCTACCCGGCGGCGGTGCGGATCAAGCTGCTGGCGTTGCGCCGGCTCGTGTTCGAGGTCGCGGCTTCTACTGACGGCGTGGGCCGGCTGACCGAAACGCTGAAGTGGGGCCAGCCGAGCTATCTCACCCAGGAGACGGGCAGCGGGTCGACCGTGCGCATCGATCGGCTGAAGACGGGTGACGGCTATGCGATGTACTTCCACTGCCGCAGCGGCCTCGTCGATCGCTTCCGAGACATCTATCCCGAAACGTTCCGCTACGAGGGCAAGCGCGCGATCCTGTTTGACCGGCGCGATCGGCTTCCCTTGCGGGCGCTACGTCACTGCATCGCGCTCGCGCTGACGCATCATCTGCGCGCGAAGTAGCGGCTGCGCAGCTCCTGGCATTCCTGCTGGAGGATGCCAGAGGTGATGCGGATGTCGGCCCCGACGAAAGAGGCGAAATCCTCGATCGAATAGCGGCCAAGGTCGGTCCGACCGATCGCCTTGAAGCGGCCGCCCACGATCCAGTCGCCGATCTTCGCATTGATGAGAGCGCCGGCGCACATCGGGCAAGGCTCCATGGTGGTGTAAAGCGTGCAGCCTTCGAGAGTGTCCGTGCCGAGGCTGCGGCAGGCGTCGGCGATGGCGTCGGTCTCTGCATGGACCAACGGACTCTTCGCGGTCCGGATCTGGTTGCGGCCGCGGCCGACGATCTGGCCGTCGCGCACGATCAGCGACCCCACACCCATATTGCCTTCGCGGTCGGCCTCGGCACCGATCTCCAGCGCAAGCCGCATGAAATGCTCGTGGTCGACAGTGGTCATGGACTACTCTCCCCCGCCATGAGCACCATCGTCTACAACGCTCGCCGCATCGTCACCATGAATCCGAACCAGCCTTTTGCCACGCACGTGGCGGTGCGGGACGGCCGTATCCTGGGCGCGGGCTCCCTCGACCAACTCAAAGGGTGGGGCAAATTCGAGCTCGACGAGCGCTTCAAGGACAAGGTGATCCTGCCGGGTTTCGTCGAGGGCCACAGCCATGCCTTCGAAGGCGGCGTCTGGAAGTTTCCCTATGTCGGCTTCTTCGACCGGGTCAGCCCGGACGGCAAGCGCTCGCCGGGGCTCAAGAGCATCGCTGAGGTCGTGACCGCCCTGCAGGCCCACGAGAAGAAGATGCCCAAGGGCGCGAGCCTGTTCGCCTGGGGCTTCGATCCGATCTACTTCACCGGCCGGCGCATGAACCTCTCCGACCTCGACAAGGTGTCGACCGACCGGCCGGTCGTGGTGTTGCATTCCAACTTCCATGTCGCGAACGCCAACACGCCAGTCCTCGCCAAGGCCGGCATCACGCGCTCGACCAACGTCCATGGCATCGTGAAGGACGCAGCCGGCGAGCCGACAGGCGAGCTGCAGGAGATCGCTGCCAAGTACATGGCTTACCGCGCCGCCGGCATCGAGCTGGCGGCGGTGCTGTCGGACGAACCGGCGCTCTGGGGTTTCGCAAAGGTGGCCCAGCTCGCCGGCGTCACGACGGCGACCGATCTGCACAACGATCTGCCGGAGAGCACGGTCGAAGCCTATGTGAAGGCCACGGGCTCACCCGACTTTCCGCTGCGCATGCTGCCGGCCTTCGCCGGTGCCTCCGTGCCGCCCGAGCAGGGCATTCCGCGCCTGCAGGCATTGATGAAGAAGAACAGCGAGCGGCTGCGCTTCCAGCTCGTGAAGCTCATCACCGACGGCTCGATCCAGGGCCTTTCGGCGCGCATGCGCTGGCCGGGCTACTACGACGGCACGCCCAATGGCGTATGGAACGTCGGACCCGACGACATCGACCGGATCCTGCTGGCCTGGCACAAGGCGGGTTTCCAGGTGCACATCCACACCAATGGCGACGAGGCGTCGGAGGTCGCAATCGAAGCCGTCGAACGTGCGCTGGCCGCGGCGCCACGCTGGGATCACCGTCATACCCTGCAGCATGCGCAGATGGCCGATGCCGGCCAGTTCCGCAGGCTCAAGGCACTCAGCATGTGCGCCAATCTTTTCTCCAATCATCTCTTCTATTGGGGCGACGTGCACTACGCCAGGACTCTGGGTCCCGAGCGCGCCGAGCGGATGGATGCGTGCGGCACCGCGCTGGCCATGGGCGTGCCCTTCGCTATCCATTGCGATGCGCCAGTCACGCCGATCGGCCCGCTGTTCACTGCCTGGTGTGCCGTCAATCGCCTGACCGCCTCGGGCCGCACTCTGGGCGAGGCGGAGAAGATCTCCGTGGCCGATGCGCTGCGCGCCATAACCCTGGGCGCCGCCTATACGCTGAAACTCGACGAGGAGATCGGCAGCATCGATGTCGGCAAGTGCGCCGACTTCGCCATCCTCGACGAGGATCCGCTCGAGGTCGCTCCGGTCAAGCTCAAGGACGTTCAGGTATGGGGCACGGTGCTGGGAGGACGTGTCTTCGAAGCGCCGCGCGCATGAGCATTCCGTTCACCGTCATCGGTGGTTTCCTGGGGGCGGGCAAGACGACGCTGCTCAACCGCCTGCTGTCGGAGGCGACCGGCCGGCGCTTCGCCGTGCTGGTGAATGATTTCGGTACACTCGATATCGACGGCCGCCTGATCGTCCGTCATGGCGGCGACACGATCGCGCTCGCGAACGGCTGCCTCTGCTGCACGATCGGCGATTCGCTGGTGACGACCTTGCTGGCATTGCTCGAGACGCCGGACCGGTTCGACCATATCGTGGTCGAAGCCTCGGGCGTGGCCGATCCCGGTCGCATTGCCGACCTCGGCACGATCGATGAGCGTCTGCGGCGCGATGGCGTGATCGTCGTGGTCGATGCGGCCGAGGTGCGCGAACGCGCGGCCGACCGGCGCGTGGGAGATACGATCGCGCGCCAGCTGACGGCGGCCGATCTTTTGGTGCTGAATAAGATCGATCTCGCCAGCGACCTGCCGACGCTCAGGGCTTGGCTCGCGACACAGTCGGCGGCGCCTGTGCTCGAGGGGCGGCATGCCGATGTGCCGCTCGATCTGCTGTTCGGTCTGGAGCGGCTTGGCAGCTCAGCGCAGGCCAGCGCCGCCGAGCCCTTCCGCAGCTGGTCCTATCGCTGGCCCGAACCGATCGACCGCGAGGAATTGTTGAAGATAATGCGCGCCAGCGCGGTGTTGCGTGGCAAGGGCATCGTGCGGTTCGCCGATTCACCCGCCCGCCGCTCGGTCGTGCACCTGGTGGGCAAGCGGCTGGACGTCACCGACGATGGGCCGTGGAGCGATACGGACGACTCCCGGCTGGTGCTGTTGGGCCTCAAGCCCGTGCTAGGGTCGCCGCAAAGGGAGTGAACGACATGACGGGTCGATTGAAGGATAGAGTGGCGATCGTGGTCGGCGCGGGCTCGAGCGGCCCGGGCTGGGGCAATGGCAAATGCACCGCCGTCACCTTCGCGCGCGAGGGCGCCAAGGTGATGTGCGTGGATCGCAAGCGCGCGGCGGCCGAGGAGACGGTTGGCCTGATCGCCAAGGAAGGCGGCGAGGCGATGGCCTTCGAGGCCGATTCGTCCCGAAATGCCGATGTGAAAGCCCTGGTCGATGCCTGCATGAAGAAGTGGGCCAGGATCGACGTGCTCGACAACAATGTCGGTATCGGCTCGACCGGCGGCCCCGTCGAGCTGGCTGAGGACGAATGGGACCTGGTGTTCGACGTCAACGTGAAGAGCTTCTTCCTCACGGCCAAGCATGTGCTGCCGATCATGGAGAAGCAGGGCAGCGGCGCCATCGTGAATGTGAGCTCGATCGCCTCGATCCGCTCGCCCAAGGGCGTGAGCTACATCGCCTACAATGCGAGCAAGGGTGCGGTGAACGCGCTCACCATGGCGATCGCGTCGCAGTACGCCGACAAGGGTGTCCGCTGCAATGCGATCCTGCCCGGTCTCATGCATACGCCGATGATCGACTTCCTCGCCGAGCAGTACGCCAAGGGCGAGAAGGATCACAACCAGGCCTACGACAAGATGATTGCCATCCGGCACAAGGCCTCGCCGACCGGCAAGATGGGCACCGGTTGGGACACCGCCAATGCCGCGCTCTTCCTCGCGTCGGACGAAGCCGCCTATGTGAACGGCCACCTGCTGGTGGTCGACGGCGGCATCAGCATGCGGGCGTAACGCCTGTTATTCGATCGTGTCGTCGGCCATGGCCTGCAGGCGAGGCGGCACGGTGAGACCCAGCGCCTTCGCGGTCTTGAGATTGATCACCGTTTCGAAGCGGGTCGGCTGCAGGATCGGCAGATTCTGCGGCCGCTCGCCTTTCAGGATACGGCCGACATAGATCGCGGCCTGCCGCCAGGTGTCGGTGATGACGGAGCCGTAGGAGATCAAGCCGCCCCGTTCGACCTGCACCCGTGCATCGAACATGGCAGGGATCTTGTACCGCGCCGAGAGAGCGATGATCTGCTCGGCCAGTAGGAAGCCGAAAGTCGGATCGACACCGATGACGAGCACGGCGACCTTCTTTTCGCTCAGCGTCTTGAACGCATCGTCCATCTCGGAAGCGGTGCTGGCGTTCACGACATGCAGATGCAGGTGGAGCGCCTCGATCGCCTTCTTCATGTCTTCGATCTGGGCGGCCGCGATCGTATTCGTGGGATTCACCAGGAAGCCGATCTCGGTCGCCGTTGGCACCATCTCCCGCAACAGTTCCAGCCGCTTGGACGAGAGCGACGCGCCGATGAAGGTCGCGCCGGTGATATTGCCGCCGGGGCGATTGAGGCTCGTGACCAACCCATCGGCGACGGGGTCGCCGCCATAGGCGAAGACTATGGGAATCGTGCTGGTCGCGGCTCTGGCCGTTCGCGCCGGCACGGGGCCGCCGGTGGCGAAGATCACCGAAACCCTTGCCGCAATCAGATCGGCTGCCAGCGCGGGCAGCTTATCCACTTGTCCGTTGGCCGCGCGCGGCAGGATGGTGAGGTTCTGACCATCGACGAAGCCTGTTTCCTTCAGGCCTTGATGGATGGCGTCGATCGACCAGTTCTCGACATTGGCCGAGGTCAGGAGCCCCATCTTTGGCTTGGGCTGTTGCGCGGCCGCGAGCACCGGCCACATGGCCGACCCGCCCGCCAGGCCGATGAAGCCCCGCCGCCTCAAGGGGCGAACTGCTCTTTCAGGATGCGCTCCTCGAGATCGTGCTCGGGATCGAACAGCAGGGTGAGTTCGATGTCGGTCGCCTCCGTCACCGTCACCTTGACGACGTTGGTGACGTCTACGGAGTCGGCGGCGGCCGCCACCGGCCGTTTGCGCGGGTCCAGTACGGTGAACTCGACGGCAGAGTGGCGCGGCAGGAGCGCCCCGCGCCAGCGGCGGGGGCGGAAGGCGCTGATTGGCGTCAGGGCGAGCAGACCGGTGCCGAGCGGGATGATCGGCCCGTGGACGGAGAGGTTGTAGGCTGTCGATCCTGCGGCCGTGGCGACCATCACGCCGTCGCAGTAGAGCTCGGGCAGGCGTTCCTTGCCGTCGACGGCGATGGAGATGCGCGCGGTCTGGCGGCTGGAGCGGAACAGCGAGACCTCGTTGATGGCGAGCAACTCGCGCTTGTGGCCACGCGTCGTCGTGGCCAGCATGCGCAACGGCGTCAACGAGATGCGGCGCGCCGCGCGAATGCGGGCGGGCAGGCCCTTGGGCCGGTACTGGTTCATCAGGAAGCCGACCGTGCCGAGGTTCATCCCGTAGATCGGCGTCTGCCGATGCATCAGCCGGTGCAGGCTCTGCAGCATCAGGCCGTCGCCGCCCAGAATGACGATGACCTCGGCCTCCGCTGGCGGCACGTGGCCGTAGAGCCGGCGCAGTTCCTTCAACGCCCGCTGGGCTTCGGGGGTCGTGTTGGCGATGAAGGAAAGGGCGAGATCGGGCATCCGGACGACGATTTCAGAGCAAGAATCGTACTATAGCGGCCCCAGTGGGGGTTGCGTAAAATCCTTCACAACAAACTGCGAGGAGGAACACCATGGAGCTGGTTCCGCTGGGACCGGGATTCGGGGTCGAGGTCCGGGGAGTGAGCATCCTCGATGTGGCCAGCGACGCCGACGCCTACAAGGCCGTGCGTGCCGCCTTCGAGGAGCATTCGCTGCTTCTCTTCCGCGACCAGCCTGTCGCCGACGATATCCAGGTGGCCTACAGCCGCGCCTTCGGGCCGCTGGAACTCACCAAGCTGGCATCGCTCGGTGCGGGCAGCTTCTACTCGCGCCTGACCAATGTCGGGCCCAACGGCGAGATCCTGCCGGTGACCGACCGCCAGGTGCTGGTCGCACAGGCCAATGCGCTCTGGCACACGGATTCTTCCTTCAAGAAGACGCCGGCGCTCGCCTCGGTGCTGAGCGCGCGCGTGCTGCCGGGCCAGGACGGCGACACCGAGTTCACATCGACGCGTCTTGCCTGGGAGCGCCTGCCGTCCGATCTGCAGGGCAAGCTCACGGATGCGGTCGCGACGCACTCCTATGCCAACAGCCGCGACCAGATCCATCCCGACCTCGCCAACGCCGAAGAGCGCAAGGCGCTGCCGCCGGTGCGCTGGCGCATGAACTGGTTGAACCCGACCAACAATCGCCGCGCGCTCTACATCGCAAGCCACGCCTATGCGATCGACGGCATGGACGATCGCGATGCGCGACAACTCCTCGCCGAGTTGATGGACGAGACCACGAAGCGCGATTACGTCTATGTCCACAAATGGCGACAGGGCGATGTCGTGATGTGGGACAACCGCGCGATGCTCCATCGCGGCCGGCCGTGGGACTACGGCCGCGAACGCTCGATGGTGCGGACGACGATCTCGGCGACGCCTGCCGACGGCCTCGACTACGTGAAGCCGACGGTCCTGCACTAACCCTAACCGTTGCGCAGGCCGAAGACGGCCTGCGACTCGGCGATGTCCTTCAGCCGGTGTTCGCCGATCGGCACGGCGGTGCCTTCGGGCAGCAGCGTCGCCAGGGCGGCCGACAGGACCACCGACCTGTCGAGCGGGCTGCAGAGCTTCTCGAGTCGCGCGGCATGGTTCACGGCGTGACCGATCACCGTGAAGTCGAGCCGCTTGCTGGCGCCGATGTTGCCGAACATGACCTCGCCGATGTGAAGGGCGAGACCGAAACGCACCGGCGGTTCGTCGGCCATCGACCGCATACGGTTCAGCACCACCATGGCCTCGAGGGCCGAAGTGGCCGCCTCGACGGCGCGGATCGCTGTCGCGGCGCGTTCGTCGGGCGCCGGCACCGGGAAGATCGCCAGCATGCCGTCGCCCATGAATTTCAGGATCTCGCCATCCGCACCGGTGACGGCGCCACCCATCACGTCGAAATAGTCGTTGAGCAGTGCGATGACGGTGTCGCGCGGCAGGCTGTCGGAGGCGCGCGTGAAACCGCGCAGATCGCAGTACCAGATCACCGCCTCGATGGTCTGGCCGTCGCCACGCCGGATCTCGCCCGACAGGATGCGCTGGCCGGCAGCGCGGCCGACATAGGCGTCGAGCAGGTGGGTCGCGGTGTCCCGCAGCGAATGGATCTCGACCAGCCGGGCGAAGGCAAATTGCAGGAGATACATTCGATCGAGATCGTGGGTCGAGAAGCCGCCCGGCTTGTCGGACACCACGCTCAGCGCATCGACATGGCCGGTCGTGAAGACGAGCGGCAGGGCCACATAGTCGGTGGCGCCTTCGCCTTTCAACTGGCGCAGGAGCGGCGCCTGCGGCTCCGCCTCCTCAAGGCGCACACGCACGGTCTTGTGTTGTTCGAACACCAGCGGCAGCGGGTTGTCGCGATATTCGGTGTCCCCGTCGTCGCCGTGCGGACGCAGGCCGGTCTCGACCTCACCGCCACGGCGCCAGAAATACCCCTTGCCGGCGAACTCCGGATGCAGTGTCAGCTGGAAATAGGCAAGGCGGTAGAGCGGGATACCGGCCTGTACGAGCTGCTCGCCGGCGGCAGCGATCAGCCTGTCTGTCACGACGATGCGGTAGGCCTCGGTGACGAACCAGCGCGCCAGGGGATCGGCATAGACGCGGGCTGAGATGTCGTCCATGCGGGAGCCCCCTTGGGCATTCTCCGCGGCAGCTACTCCGCGGCTTCGAGCGTCTGGGCCTCCTGCTCGGCGGCGGCCTTCAGGTTCTGCTGGGCAACGAGCTTGGCGCGAGCGAGGTCCTCGCCGCGCTTCTTGCTGACGGCCGCACCGCCGCCCGCCGTCTCGGCGAACAGGGCGAGCTTGTCCATGTCCTCCTCGACCACGGGCTCGAGTGCGAGATCGGTATACTCGTAGCGCTTGGGATCGTTCTTGACCTTCTGGCCGATGCGCCAGCCCTGCCAGGCCAGGCGGGCGTAGATCCTGAGCTTCTTCCACGTCTCTTTCGCGAGCTTCCAGTGGAAGACGCCGATCGGCTCGATCGGCATGCCGTACCGGCGGTCGCGCCGGTATTTCAGGCGAAGGACGCCGCCTTCGAGCGGATGAACACCTTCGGCTTCGAACATGATCTTGAACATGGTCATGAACTGGGCCGGTTCGGCCGGGTTGCGGCCCCGGATCGAACCATGGCGGCGCGCCACGGTCTCGATGTGCTCCGGCGTGTAGTAGGCCTTCCAGGCGTCGCGGTAGGTCTGGTCGTACTCCGCATCGCTCATCTTCGGATGATGCACGACGCGATGATGCAGGTCGTACTTGTTGAGATCGGGATCCATCCAGACGCCTTGCTTCCAGAGCTTCTGGTGGTCTTCCGAGCCCGGCAACGGCGTCAGGTTGAACAGCTCGAGGATGTCGAGCGGCAGTTCCTTCTTGATGATTTCCATGTCGCGCAGCACGCGTTCACGCGTATCGCCGGGGAAACCCAGGATGTAGCCGGCCCAGGTCGAGGCGCCGGAGGTGTGCCAAGCCTGGAGCATCTTGCGATACTCGGTGATCTTGTTCTGGCGCTTCTTGGCAGCGAGCAGGTTGTCGGGGTTGATGTTCTCGAGTCCGATGAAGACGCGATAGACGCCGGCCCAACGCGCCTTGTTGATGAAGTTCGGGATGCGATGGCACTGCGTGTCGACCTGGATGATCAGGCTGACCTCGATGCCCTCGTTCTCCTTGAGCTCGATCAGCCGGTCGAAGAACTCCTCCCAGTGCTTGTTGCGGGCCATGTTGTCGTCCGTGATGAAGAACGAGTTGATGCCCTGCTTGTAGTTCTCCCGGATGATGCCTTCGAGGTCGTCGGAATTGCGGAAGCGGCTCTTGCGGCCCTGCACGTTGATGATGGTGCAGAACGAGCACTGGAACGGGCAGCCGCGGCCGAGATCGAAGCTCGACTTGTTGCCCTCGTTGCGCTTGAGCGCAGCCGGCGGGAGACGAGGCGTCGGCGCGTTCTCGATGCCCGGCAGATCGTCCATGTAGTTGTAGAGCGGCTTCATCGTGCCGTTCCACGCATCCTGCAGGATGAGGTCGAAGCGACCTTCTTCGGCTTCGCCGGCGAAGACCGACACACCCATGTCCATCACCGCCTGGACCTCGGGCTGTATGCCCGGCAGCATCGAGATGGTGCCGGCGGCGTGGAAACCGCCCAGCGCCACAGGCACACCGGCCTTGAGGAACTTGCGCGCGAGATCGGTGGCGCGTGGGAACTGGTTGCTCTGCACGCCGACCAGGCAAACGAGGCCCTTGCCGCCGCCGCGACGGAAGTCGCGCACGATGTGGTCGACGCGCACACGCGTATTCGTCTCGTCCATCGGCTTGACGACGATCTCGACGTTCGGCCCGAGCACTTGCCGACGCTGGCAATCCTCGCCCAACCCGTAGAGCGCCGCCAGCGTGTTCGACGGAATGTGCGATAGCATCCATGTGATCGGATAGCCGTCGTCGTCGTAGTGCGTCGGCTTGATCAGGACGAGCTGGAAGGCCGTCTTGGTGGCTGAACCGTCCATTGCGGACTCAAAATCTCCAGTTAATCCGCGAGCGGCCGATAGGCCTGCGCTTGACGGTCGGTCTTGTTCTTCACACTGCTCTGGGACGACTTATGAGGCAAGGGCAATCCCATGGCAAGAAAAGGCTTCTTTTTCAGTACGTTAGATGTGGAATGAACATCCCCCGTGGAGAATGTCAATCAATGCAGCCCTGAAGAGGTGTGAATTGCCGCAGGGGGATGAAGGGCGCACCTTGGTTTCCCAGAAGCGCCGAAGGCGCCAGGTGGAGGAAACGAACAAGACGTGACGTTGATCGCGCGCGTACCCGTGCTGGCTCCTTTCGAGATCCGGAGCTTTCGATTTCAGTGGCCGGCCGACCTCCTGACCTCTTGGGCCTTCGAGATGGAAGGCGTGATTTTGGGCTGGTTTATCCTGGTTTCGACCGGCTCGGTGCTGGCGCTGGCGGTATTTGCATCACTGCAGTTCCTGGGAACACTGGTCTCGCCTTTCTTCGGCATGGCTGGCGACCATATCGGCAATCGCAACCTGATCTGCCTGATGCGGGCGAGTTATGTCATAATAGCCATAGTTTTAATGGGGTTGTTTCTGGGCGGATTCGCCGCGCCCCTGCCGGTCTTCGTTCTAGCCGCCCTGATGGGCCTGGTGCGACCTTCCGACATCACCATGCGCAGCCTGCTGGTCGGCGAGACCATGCCGACGCCGCTGCTCATGCGGGCGATGAGCGTGTCGCGCATGACGGCCGACGGGGCGCGCGTCTTCGGCGCCCTGAGCGGCGCCACGCTGGTTTCCGTCCTGGGGTCGCCGGGCCGCGCCTACATCGTGGTCTCGGTCGTCTACGCCACGAGCTTTCTGCTGTCGCTCAATGTCGGCGTCAGGCGGGTGCGCACGGTGCGCGGCATGGGGATCTTCAGCGCGCCGATCACGGCGTTGAAGGAAGGCTTTGCCTATGTGTGGTCGACGCCCGACGTGCGCGCGGCCACGCTGCTCGCCTTCCTGGTGAATCTCTCGGCGCTGCCACTGGTCGGCTCGATGCTGGCGCACGTCGCGAAGGACATCTACCACCTCGACCAGAACGGGCTGGGCTGGCTGGTGACGAGCTTCGCCATCGGGGCGCTGATGGGCTCGATCGCGCTGTCGATCTACGGCGCCCGGGTACGCGCGGCACGGACGATGATCGTGGGCGCTTTTGTCTGGTTCTCACTCAACATCGTCTTCTCCTGGATCGTGGTGCCGGGGTGGGGCATGGCGATGCTGGTTCTGGTCGGCATCGCCCAGAGCTTCTGCATGGTGCCGATGGCCGTGCTCTTGCTGCGCACCGCCGACCCGGCCTTTCGCGGGCGGGTCATGGGCGTGCGCATGCTGGCCGTCTACGGCCTGCCGCTCGGGCTGCTGCTGAGCGGTCCCCTGATCGAGCACATCGGCTTCGCCATGACAGGCTCGCTCTACAGCGCGATCGGCATCGTCTTCACCTTCGTGATCGCGGGCCGCTGGCGCCATCACCTCTGGCATCCCGAAGCGGCGGCCAACGCCATCTAGGGTACCGAGCAGCAACCTTACTCATAGGGGGACGTTGGTCGCCCCATGGTGGAACTTCCGTGAGGTTCGGCGTTCTGGCCGCCGCGATGCTGGTCGTCGCAGCGCCCGCGATAGCGCAGCGCGTTCCCATCGACACGACGCCGTCGCCCGACGAAGAGCGCAGCATCTTCACCATCCAGGTCGAGAACGACTACTTCAATCTGTTCGGCCGCACCGACCGCGACTACACCAATGGGCTCCGCATTGCCTGGCTGTCGCCAGCGCTGCCGGATCTGCCCGATGGCGTCTCGAACTTCCTCACGCTGCCGACCTTCTTCGGCGAGGGCCCGGTCAGCTCGGTGACGCGACGGCTGGGCATCTCGATCGGTCAAAACCTGTACACACCGGCAAACACCGAGGCCTCCTATCCGATCTTCAACGACCGGCCCTACGCGGCCTGGCTCTACGCGAGCCTCGCCCTGCAATCGACCTACAGGCGCACGAACCCCAAGACCGGCGAGGACGATCCGGTACGGTTGGATACGCTGCAGCTCGATCTCGGCCTGGTCGGGCCGGCGGCGGGCGGCGCTTTCGTCCAGAACAACTTCCACCGCTTCATCAACGATACGACCTCCAACGGCTGGGCTTTCCAATTGCACAACGAGCCCACGATCAATCTCGATTTCGAGCGGCGCTGGCGCGTGGCGCGCGGCGTGATCTTCAACGACCCCAAGCTCGAATACGATCTAATACCGATTCTCGGCGCCTCGGCCGGCAACGTGCTCGACGACATCACTGTCGGCGGCATCATGCGCATCGGCAAGGACCTGCGTGCCGACTTCGGCCCGCCGCGCGCGCGGCCGGCACTACCCGGCTCCGAAGGCTTCATCGGCGACGGCTTCGGCTGGTATTTCTTCATCGGCCTGACGGGCGAGGCCGTGGCGCACAACATCTTTCTCGACGGCAACACCGACGGGAACAGTTGGGTGCACGTCACGCACCGCCCCTTCGTGGGCGAGGGGACCGCGGGGGTGACAGTGCTGTTTCGCGGTATGCGGGTGAGCTTCACCCAGGTGCTGCGCTCACCGGATTTCTACGAGCAGGGCCGCTTCGACCAGTTCGCCTCGATCAACGTGTCGTTCCGGTACTAGCGGTTCCCCGCAGACGGATGGGGCGCTAGATGCGCCCCATCAACAGCAGGACGACGAGGATAACGACGATGATACCGACGCCGCCGCTGGGGTAATAACCCCAGCCGCTGCTGTATGGCCATGTCGGGAGCGCACCGAGAAGGATGATGATCAGGATGATCAGCAGAATGGTGCCCAACATGGTGGTCTCTCCTGTTTAGCCGCAGTTTTTCTCCGCGAACGACCAGTTCGCGAGCTTGTCCAGCCACGCGGCAATGTGATCCGGACGACGATTCTGGAAATCCAGGTAGTAGGCGTGCTCCCACACGTCGGCCGTGAAGAGCGGAGTCTCGCCGTGTGCGATGGGCGTATCGGCGTTCGACGTGGTGGTGATCTTGAGCTTGCCGTCCTGGCCCTTGACCAGCCAAGCCCAGCCGCTGCCGAACTGGCCGACGGCGGCCGCCTTGAACTTGTCCTTGAACTCGGCGACGCCGCCGAAGCTCGACTTGATCGCGTCCAGGATCTTGCCCGTGGGTTCGCCGCCCTTCGGGTTCATGCTTTCCCAGTAGAAGTTGTGGTTCCAGACCTGGCCGGCATTGTTGAAGATGGCCTTGTCCTTGTCGCTCTTGGCGGACTTCTTGACGATGTCCTCGAGCGACAGGCCTTCATAGGCGGTGCCGGGGATCAGCTTGTTCAGATTGTCGACGTAGGCTTGGTGATGCTTGGCGTAGTGGAAAGAGATGGTCTTTGCGGAAATCACCGGGTCCAGCGCGGTGTCCGCATACGGCAGCTTCATGAGAGTGAACGGCATAACGAAACTCCTTGATTCGATACCCAAACGGGAAATCGAAACTCCCCGTCAGGAAACGATCTAGCATCTCTTTTGTTGCTTCTCATTCTCGCTCTGATGACGGCCATCCCCGGTTTTTTGAGCGAACGGTTCTCAGTCGCGCGCTCTTCAGTTGCACGAAGCGGCGGAGCGGGTGTCTAAGGGGGAAAAGGTTTCTACGCGAGGAGGCTGTCGTGAAAGCCAGTCCGCAGATCATCGCCGAATTGAATAAGCTCCTGAAAAACGAGCTGACTGCGATCAACCAATATTTCCTGCACGCCCGTATGATCAAGCACTGGGGCTTTGAGCGGCTGGGCAAGAAGATCTACGAGGAATCGATCGGCGAGATGAAGCACGCCGACACGCTGGTTCAGCGCATCCTGTTCCTCGACGGTCTGCCCAACCTGCAGGATCTCGGCCGGCTCAAAATAGGCGAAACCGTACCGGAGTGCCTGGCTAGCGATCTGAAGCTCGAATCCACCGCTCGAACCGATGTCGTGGCGGCGATCGCGCATTTCGAAACAGCGAAGGATTTCGTCAGTCGGGAAATCGCGGTCCATATCCTCGAGGATGCCGAGGAGCATATTGACTTCCTGGAGACTGAGATCGCGCTGGTCGACAAGGTGGGCGAGCAGAACTACCTGCAGACCCAGATCGGCGAGGGCAAGGAGTCGGACTGAGAGACCCTTCGCTACGGCGAAGGGAGCGCGCTCAATCGGCGGCGAGCAGGCTCGGCGCGGCGGCCTGTTCGGCGGCGATCGTCTCGGCGATGCGCTGACGCATTTCACAGGCGCAGCCGCCACATTGCGGGGACTGACCACAGGCGCGGAAAACGTCGACGGGACGGCGGGCACCCGCCCGGACGGCGGCATCGACATCGCGTTCCCGAATGGCCCGGCAGCTACAAACGTACATTTGTGCGACGTTTCCCGTGCAGATGCGAATGACTTGCAGCCGGAAGATAAGAGGCATTCGCAATTGGGTCAAGGACCCTTAAAAGCCCTTCAAACGGTATTTTTCCAGCTTTTCCCGGAAGGCCGGCTCGATCGGATGGGGTGTCGTGCCCCGAAGCCGGACCACGGTCATCTCGGCCGCGGCGATGCAGACCCCGTCCTTGAAGGCGGCCGAGCCGACGGTGATCGAGCTGGTGCCGACCTTGAGCACGCCGGTGCCGAGCTCGACCTGGCCCGGCCAATGCGATTCGGCGAGGAAGCTCACGGTCATGCCGGCCGAGATGCCGCGCGTGCCGTCGTCCTTCATTGCTGCCAGCCCCATGTCGCGCATGAAGGTGAGGCGTGCCGTTTCGAGATAGGCGCAGATCGCCACGTTATTGATGTGGCCGGCGGCGTCCTGGTCGGAGAAGCGCACCGTGTCGGTGCACCAGTGCGGATAGATCGAGCGATCTTGTAGGCGTTTGTCGCGTGACATCAATTCGAACCCATCATCTTCGGTTGCAGCAGATCCCAGAGATTGCCATAGAGGTCGGCGAATACGGCAACAGTGCCATAGCTCTCTTCTTTCGGTTCGCGGACGAAGACTACCCCCTTGCTGCGATAGGCAGCGTAGTCCCGCTGGAAATCGTCCGTGTGCAGGAAGAGGAAGACGCGGCCGCCGGTCTGGTTTCCGATGTGCGATGATTGTTCTTCGCCGACGGCACGCGCCAGCAGCAGGAGCGGCCCTTTTGAACCGGGAGGCGCGACGGTCACCCAGCGCTTTTCCTGGGCGGGAATGTAGGTGTCCTCGATCAACGTGAAGCCAAGCATCCCCACGTAGAAGGAAAGCGCCTCGTCGTAGTCCCGCACGACAAGAGCCACCGTGGCTATGGATTGTCTCACAACCGACCCTTCTGGGCGCGCTGATGGAAAGGTACCCGTTTGTCCCCTGACAGGGCCCAAGTGTAGCATCCCGCCGCCATGACACATCCGATCTTCACCGAAGAGCACGACCTCATCCGCGCCCAGCTCCACCGCTTCGTCGAGGAGAGGGTGAAACCCGACGGCCCCAAATGGGAAGACTCGGGCTTCGTGCCGCGCGACGTGCTGCGCGACATGGGTGAGCTTGGCTTCTTTTCGCTGCGCGTGCCCGAGGCGTTGGGCGGCGCCGGTCTCGATGCGCGCGCGTCCGTCGTGTTGGCAGAGGAAGTCGGCCGATCGACGCATGGCGGCTTCGCCATCACCGTGCTGGTGCATACCGACATGGCGAGCCCGCACCTGATCCGCTTCGGCACCAAGCGTCAGCTCGAGGCCTACCTGCCCGACGTCATGGCGGGAAAGAAGATCACCGCCGTCGCCGTCACCGAACCGGGCGCGGGATCCGATGTTGCCTCGATCCGCACGCGCGCGGTGCGTGACGGCAATCACTATGTGCTGAACGGCGCCAAGATGTTCATCACCAACGGTGTGCATGCGGATCTGTACTTCGTCGCCGCACGCACCGATCCCGCGGCCAAGGGCAGCCGCGCGATCACCATGTTCATCGTCGAGAAGGGCATGCCGGGCTTCAAGGTGAGCCGCGCGCTCGACAAGACTGGCTGGCGCAGCTCCGACACCGCCGAGCTCGTCTTCGAGGATTGCAAGGTGCCCGTCGAGAACGTGCTGGGCGAGGAGAATCGCGGCTTCCACTCGATCATGGCCAACTTCCAGACCGAGCGGCTGGTGATCGGCGCCATGGCGATGGCCGAGGCGCGCGAGGCGATCCGGCTCACCTTCGACTACGTGAACCAGCGCACCGCTTTCGGCGCACCCCTGTGGGAGAAGCAGACGATCCGCCAGCGACTCTCGCGCCGGCTGGCCGAGGTCGAGGCGGCGCGCCAGCTCGTGCATCACACCGCCTGGCTCGATGCCGAGGGCCGTGATTGCGTGGCACAGGTTTCGATGGTCAAGGCGCTGGCTGGCGATCTGGTGAACCAGGTCCTCTACGACTGCGTGCAGTTCCATGGCGGCGCGGGCTTCGTGCGCGAGACCGCGGTCGAGCGCATGTCGCGGGACGCACGGGTACAGGCGATCGGCGGCGGCGCGTCGGAAGTGATGCTGGAAGAGATCGCCAAGCGGTTCGGGCAGGCCCTCGCAGACTAGCCTTGTCAGACTGACGGGCCGCAAGCATGTTGCGCCGCAATGACTGAACCGCGCTATTGGGAAGACTACGAAGTCGGCCAGACGTTTCCGCTGGGCTCCACGAGCTTCACCGAGCAGGAGATCGTCGACTTCGCCCGCCAGTACGATCCGCAACCGTTCCACATCGATCCCGAAGCGGCGAAGCTGTCGATGTTCGGCGGCATCATTGCCTCGGGATGGCACGTCGCATCGAAGATGATGCGGCTGTTCGTCGACAACTATGTCGACCGGCGCACGGGGCTGGGCTCGCCCGGTCTCGACGAACTGCGCTGGCTGAAGCCGGTACGCGGCGGCGACACGCTCTCGGGCGTGGTCGAATGCGTGGCCAAGGTCCCGTCCAAAAGCCGGCCGACGATGGGCGTGATCCACGAGGCATGGCGGGTCACCAACCAGAAGGGCGAACTGGTGATGACGACCAAGGGCATCAACATGGTGAGACGGAGGCCGGCATGACAGCCAGCATGACGGGAAGGGCGGTAAAGGGACTCGACCATGTCGTGGTCATGGTCGACGGCATCGATGCGGCGGAGGCGGCCTACAAGAAGCTCGGCTTCCAGGTCCAGCCGCGCGGCTTCCACACCAAGCTCGGCACCGCCAATCACCTGATGATCTTCGAGCGCGACTATTTCGAGATCCTGGGGATCGTCGAGCCGACCGAATACAACGCCGAGCGCCGTGAATGGCTGAAGCAGGGCGGCGGCCTCGCCAACATCGCGCTGTCGACCGATGGCGCCGATCTCGCCTATGCGGCGTTCAGGGAAGCGGGCCTCAATCCCGACGCGCCTCTGGCCTTCGACCGCGCCGTCGAGATCGACGGCAAGACCGAGCATGCGAAGTTCCGGACCGTGCGTGTCCCGAAGACCAACATGCCGGTGGTCGGCTTCTTCGTCTGCGAGCACCAGACGCCGCAATTCGTCTATCGCCCCGAATGGGCGAAGCATCCCAACGGCGCGCGCAACATCCTGGGGGTGACGGTGATCGCCGAGCAGCCGGCCAAGTGGGCGGACGAGCTGCGCAAGTATTTCGGGCCGAACTCGATCCGGCGCGAGGGCGAATCGATCGTGGCCAACACGGGCTCGCATCACATCCGCTATCTCACGCGCAAGGAATACGGTCAGCGCTATCCTGGCATCACGCCGGTGCGGCCGGGCGACCATCCCGCGCTCCTGCGCATCCGCGTCGACAACCTGCCGACCTGCGAGGCGCTCCTGAAGAAGAACGGCGTGAAGATCCTGAAACCAAATGCCGGACGGGTTCTCATCCCGCCTTCCGAAGCGGCCCACCTCACCATCGAATTCGCGGAGCGCTGAGTGGATCTCGCCGATCGGAGCATCTACGGCTTCACCACGTCCGAGCATCTGCGCTTCGCCGATCTCGACGCCAACGGCCACATCAACAACGGCGCCTTCATCGAGCTGCTGGAGAATGCGCGCGTTTCCTATTTACGTCAGGTCGTGCGCTCGGGCTTGCCGCGTTTCCGCGTCGTCATCGGCCGCATCGAGGTCGACTTCAAGCGCCAGATGTTCTTTCCCGGCACCGCGACCGCCTGCGCGCGCCTGGTGGAAGCGCATGACCGCAAGATCGTGATCGGCCAGGCGCTGTTCGACAGCGAGGAGCGCTGCACGGCCGTGCAGAAGGTGATCATGGTGTCGCTCGACGAGCAGACCCATCGCGCCACGCCGTTCGATCCGGTGGTGCGCGCCGCGCTGGAGAAGATCGCCGCCTCGAAGGACGGAGTGCCGACATGAGCAATGCCTTGGTGCCCGAAGGTTTCCGCGAGCTGCGGGTGGCGGACGATTTCGTCGGCCTGATCGGGCCACTCTGGTTCAAGGCGGAGGGTGAGAAGCTCCGGGTCGGCCTGCCGCTCGAGCCGCGTCACGGCAATCCGATGGGCGTCGCCCATGGCGGCCTGCTGGTGACTGTCGCCGACATGGTGATGGGTGCGGGCTCGGGCCACGCGACCGGTATCCGCTGGCCGCATCCGACCGTGTCGCTCGGCACCGAGTTCGTGCGCGGCGCCAAGATCGGCCAATGGCTCGAGGGCACCGCCCGCATCGCACGGCGCACGGTCAATTTCTGTTTCTGCAGCTGCGACCTTATCTGCGGCGGCGAGATTGTTCTCGTTGCCTCGGGTGTGTTCAAGGTTCCGGACCTCGAAAAGATTCCCGAGGCGATGCGCGCCAAGGTCATGGGGAAGTGGGAGTAGGGTAGCCGCCGCTCGCGCCCTGTCATCCTGAGCGCAGCGAAGGATCTCATCGCCGTTTGCGCCAGTCTTGTCGTTCGAAGCGTAATGAGGTCCTTCGCTGCGCCCAGGACGACAGATTTTCTATTTCTTCTTCCGTCGATAGATCACGTACCGGTCGAAATCCATCAAGTGCTCGTAGTGCTCGAACGCGTCGCTGAACGTCTTGTTCTGCTGGAAGTACTCGAGATAGTTGAACACCTTGCCCTGACAGCGCGGCATGCCGGGAATGGTGTCGAGGATCAGGAGGTCGGGTTTGCCCTTGGCGAAATCGTCGGACACGGCGTTGAACACGAATCGTTCGGCGTCGGACATCGTGTCGGGCGCGTTGTAGAGCGCGGGGAAATCCTCGCACGTCGCGTAGACGCCCTGCACGACCCACATCGTCATGAAGCGCATGGTCATGCGGCCGTGGATGTAATTCAGCATCGGCCAGAACGGATAGATGCCGGGCGAGAGCGTCATGATCGTGCGATGCGGCGCATTGCGCTCGACGATGTGACGCAAGGTGCCGCCGACGGAATCCTCGTACTGCCGCTGCTTGTAGAAAGGCGGCGTGGAGAGCGCGGCCTGGAAGTAGAGCAGCACCAGCAGCGTGGCCGAGATCACCGCTACGGGCAGGCGATGGCCGCTGCGGCTGATCGGCAGATAACGGTCCACGGTCTGCGAGATGGTGAGCGCCGCCAGCAGGATCACGGCGGAGAGGGCGGGTAGCACGTGATAGGGCCAGCCCTTGGCCTGGGCGATGGCGGAGAGCGCCGCGCCGATGCCGTAGGCGAGCAGCGTGCGGGCGGCCAGCGTGTTGGTGAGGAAAATCGCGAAGGCGCCGAAAATCGCGAGCGCCGCCAAAGTCGGCAGCATGACGTTGCTGGTCAGCACCTGCAGCCAGCTCGCGTCGCCGAGCGGCTCGTATGACTGCAGCGCCAGCGGCATCACGAAACGGCCGTAGGCGGAGAAGACCGTGTACATCAGCACGAGATGGATCACGGCGACTGACAGCACCGACCACGGGATGGGGTCGCGCAGGCTCGTGCGCAAGCCACGCCGCAACAGCAGGTGAAGCTCGACCGCAGCCGGAATGGCGAGGAAGTAGGGCTTCAGCGCGAAGAAGATGCCGGCGACCAGTCCGATGGCGATGGCGCTGCGGCGATGCAGCTGCACGCCCTCGGCGCGGGCCATCGAGGCGATGAGGTAGGGGGCGCTCGCGACGAACAGCAGGTGCTCGCGCTGCCCGAAATGTTCGTTGGGCAGCACGGTGAACAGAAACAGCAGCACCGGCGGCAACAGGCTCGCCGTCAACGCATGGTCGGCCGACGGCACGATCCGTACCAGCCGTTGGCAGGCGAAGAAGGAGCCGACGATGCCGGCGACGACCCAGGCGGTGAACCAGAAGGGCACGCCGCCCGGCAGGATCTTCGCCGTCAGCACCGGGATGGTGTGAATGATGAAAGTGAGGGGCAGGTTCTCGTCGATCACCTCGACATAGAGCTTTTCGCCGTCGAGCCAGCGCCCCGTGAAGTCGAGAATGGCGCCCACATCGTGGTTGATCGGCGGAAAGAAGTAGCCAGCCAGCCAGATCACCGGCAGCGCGAACATCAGCACGGGCAGCAGGCGCTCGACGAGCGGCGATGTGGCGGGTTTGGTTGTGATGGTTGGCAAGGCGCGGCGAAGATATCATAAGCACTGCAGGTCACTGCAATTGCGCAGAAACGCCGGACCTGGGGAGGAAAGAGCTTTCTGCATGGAGCGGGCGGAGTACGAGCGCATGCATGCGGTGGAAGACCGTATGTGGTGGTATCGCGGCCTGCGGCATCTCGCGGCTGATCTGCTCGGCCGAGCGTTGGTACGCTCCATGGTGGATGGCCCCGTGCTCGATGCCGGCTGCGGCACCGGCGGCATGCTGGCCAAGCTGGGTCCGAGCGTCGCCGGGCGGCCGACCTTCGGCCTGGAATACGACCCCTTGGCAGCGGCCCTGGCGGCGGCGAAGGCCGCGCGCCCCGTCGCGGCGGGGTCGGTCCATGAGATGCCGCTCGGCGACCGGTCTCTCGGCGGCTACGTCTCGCTCGATGTGCTCTGTCACGGCACGGTCGAGCCGGCGCGGGCCTTGGCCGAGGCCCATCGGTGCCTGGCCCCTGGCGCGGTCGCCCTGTTCAATCTCCCGGCCTATGGCTGGCTGTTGTCGGCGCACGACAGGCGCGTGCACAATGTCCGCCGCTTCACCCGGGGGCAGGCGCGACAGCTTCTCACCGGTCACGGCTTCCGCATCCTCCGATCGAGCTACTGGAATACGCTCCTGTTTCCCCTGATGCTTCTTCACCGCCTGTTCGGCCGCGATGATGCCGAGAGCGACGTGCATGACTATCCGGCCTGGCTCGAGGCCCTGTTCTCGACGGCGCTCGCAATCGAGCGGGCGGCTATCGCGGCCGGCCTCAGCCTGCCGTTCGGCGGTTCCCTGATCCTGGTGGCGGCGCGCGATGGCTGACGGTCCTGCTCTCTCCATCGTGGTGCCGGTCTACAACGGTGCGGCGACCGTCGGCGAACTGGTCGGAGCCCTCCGCGCGCTCGAGATCGAGGGCGGGCTTGAGATCGTTCTCGCGGTCGACGGCAGTCCCGACAACAGCCTCGACGTCTGCAAGAAGCTCGCGGCAGAACCGGGCGCACCGGTAATCGTGGTGAACCTCAGCCGCAATTATGGCGAGCACAATGCGGTCATGGCGGGACTGGGCTGTGCGCGCGGCAGCTACGCCATCACCATGGACGACGACCTGCAGAACCCTCCCAGCGAAGTGAAGCGTCTGTTCGAGCATGCACGTGATGGCCGCTACGACGTGGTCTACACCTACTACGAGGAGAAGAAGCACGCCGCCTGGCGCAATCTCGGCAGCCGCTTCACCAACTGGTGCGCCGATCACCTGATCGACAAGCCCAAGGGCCTCTACCTCTCGAGCTTCCGCTGTATCTCGGCCTTCGTGCGCGAGCACATCACCGCCGGCTACGAGGGGCCATACCCCTACGTCGACGGCCTGATCTTCCAGGTGACCCAGAATGTCGGCCGCCTGCAGGTCTCGCACCTGCCGCGCGCCGAAGGCCGCTCGAACTACACGCTCGCCCGCCTGTTCCGGCTGTGGCTGTCGATGTTCCTGAATTTCTCGGTGATCCCGCTGCGCGCGGCCACGATGTTCGGCATCGCCTTCGGCCTCCTGGGTGCGCTGGCCGCGATCCTCGTCATTGCCGAGGCGATCTCCGATCACCACCCACCGCAGGGCTGGGCGTCGCTGATGGTCGCCGTGCTGGTGCTGGCCGGCGTGCAGCTGATCGTCGTCGGGCTGATCGGCGAGTATCTCGGCCGCATGTTCCTCGCCGTGAACCGCAAGCCGCAATACATCGTGCGCGAGATCTTCCGTCGCGGCGCCGACGGTCTCGACGTCGAGCGCCCCTCACCGGAGTCCTGAACGATGATGATCTATTACGTGGTGCTTGGTATCGGCATCCTGGCCGGTATCGCGGGCCAGATGCTGCTGAAGGCCGGCGCCGACGCACCGACCCTGGTCGAGCAGATCTTCCGGCCCTCGACGCTGATCGGTCTCGCCTTCTATGGCTCGGCGGCCTTCCTCTACATCTTCGCGCTGCGCAAGATCCCCGTGACGGTGGCCTTCCCCAGCGTGTCGCTCTCCTACGCCATCGTCGCCGTACTCGGCCATTTCCTGTTCGGCGAGCCTTTCGGCATGAAGCAGATCGGCGGCATCGTCCTGATCATGGGCGGCGTGGCGCTCATCAACCAGCACTGAGGACGAATGTCCATGGCGGGGAGGAAGGCCAAGCCATGAAACCGAGCGAAGCGGTTCGTTGGGTCGCATTCCCAGTTATGCCCGGCATTCTTGTGGGCTTTGCTGGAGGATACTCAAAGACAACCGGTCGGTGGGTGGGCTTTAACTGGAAGGATGGCCTGACAATCTTCGTGGTCTTCGCGATCCTCACCCTTCTGGTGTTCGTGGCGAGCCGTGGCATTCGATATTTTGTTCGAAGATTTCGGCCGCCAAGCTAGGACAATACCTACTGCCTGATGGCCTTCCATCGATCAGAATCCCGAGGTAGGAAAAGGGCAGGGTATCCTGCGTGAGCGAACCGGCTCCCAGACCCGATAACGGCCGTTTTCGAGCCGACCGGAAGCGCCGTGAAATTGGCCGGTATGGTAAGCCACCCCGTTAAATTTGCCGTTTTAAAACGACCATCCGGGCCGCGCGCCCGGGCGTGGACGGATTCGTTGCCGGTCAAAAAAATTGATTCGGCCGACGGCGCGAACAAGAGTGAGGGAAGGCCACGGAGAAGAAAATGACCTACGAGCAGATCAAGTACGAGGTGAAGGACGGCATCCTCACCATCACTTTGAACCGCCCCGACAAGCTCAACGCCTTCACCGGCAAGATGCTGTCGGAACTGCTCGACGCCATCGATCGCGCCGATCGCGACGACGACGTGCGCGCCATCGTCTTCACCGGCGCGGGCCGCGGCTTTTGCGCCGGCGCCGATCTGTCCGGCGGCGCCAACACCTTCAATTCCGAGAATCGCGGGCCGATCGATCCCGGCCTCGACGGCCATCGCGACGGCGGTGGCCTCTTCACCCTGCGCCTCTACGACTGCCTCAAGCCGACCATTGCCGCCTGCAACGGTCCGGCGGTCGGCGTCGGCGTCACCATGCAGCTCGCGATGGACATACGGCTGGCTTCGGAGGCGGCGCGCTACGGCTTCGTCTTCACCCGCCGTGCCATCGTCATGGAGGCCTGCTCGAGCTGGTTCCTGCCGCGCCTCGTTGGGCCCCAGCAGGCGCTGGAGTGGGTGATGACCGGCCGCGTCTTCCCGGCCGAGGAGGCGCTCAAGGGCCGCCTCGTCCGATCGATCCATAAGCCCGGCGAGCTCCTGCCGGCGGCCTATGCGCTGGCCCGCGAGATCGCCGACAACACCGCGCCGGTCTCGGTCGCCCTGAACCGCCAGATGATCTGGAAGATGCTGGGCGCCGATCATCCGATGGAGGCGCACAAGGTCGATTCCAAGGGGATTTATGCACGGGGCAAGTCGGAAGACGTGAAGGAGGGGGTGGTGGCCTTCCTCGAGAAGCGGCCCGCGAAATTCCCCATGAAAGTCAGCGACGGAATGCCGTCATATTTTCCGTGGTGGGCAGAGCGCCCCTTCAAGTAAGTTCACGCCCTCAGAAATTCAGGAGGAAATCAGAGATGACCAAGCTGCAGATGCGGCGCCGTGTTCTCTTGGCCGCCGCTCCGGCTCTCGTTGCGGCTCCCTACATCGCCCACGCTCAAGGCAAGCCCGAGAAGACCAAAGTGTCGCTGGCGGTGGGCGGCAAGTCCGCTCTCTACTATCTCTCGCTCACCATCGCGGAGAGGAAGGGCTTCTTCAAGGACGCGGGTCTCGACGTCGAGATCAGCGATTTCCCCGGCGGCTCCAAGTCGCTCGAATCCCTGATGGGCGGCAGCGTCGATGTAACGGCGGGCGCCTACGAGCACACGATCCGCATGCAGCAGCGTGGCCAGGCCATCAAGGGCTTCGCGCTGATGGGCCGTGGCATGCAGATCGCCATCGCCGTGCGCAAGGAGCTGGCCGACAAGGTCAAGGGACCGGCCGACATCAAGGGCATGAAGTTCGGCGTCAGCGCGCCGGGCTCCTCGACTCACATGCTGCTGATCGGCTGGGCGGCCAAGGGCGGCCTCAAGGCCACCGACTTCGTGGCCATCGGCGTCGGCGCCGGCGCGACCGTCGTGGCGGCGATCGAGAAGGGCCAGGTCGACGGCATCTCCCAGACCGATCCCGCGCTCACCATGCTGCAGGACAAGGGCGAGATCGCCGTGAAGGTCGACACGCGCACCATGAAGGGCAACCAGGACTTCTTCGGCGGCGCCTACCCGGCCGCCTGTCTCTATACGTTGCCGGGCTTCCTGCAGAAGAACCCCAACACCGCGCAGGCGCTGGCCACGGCGATCGTGCGGGCCGACGAATGGCTGCAGACAGCCTCGCCGGCCGACGTCGCCAAGACGGTGCCGGAGAACTTCCTGCTGGGCGACCAGAAGATCTACGAGCAGTCGTTCGCCGGCGTGCGCGAGACGATCAGCCCCGACGGCGTGATGCCGGACGGCGCCCAGCAGAACTGCCTGAAGTTCCTGGTCGGCGCCGATCCCAAGCTTGCGGCCGACCAGGCCAAGATCAAGCTCGAGGACACGTGGACCAACGAGTTCGCGCTCAAGGCCAAGAAGCGCGCATAAGGCGATCGCGACGATGAGTGGAGGAAGCAGCGCATCGACGTTGGCGCTGGCGCTGGACGACATCACCTGCCGGTTCGCCGCCCGCGAAGGCGGCGAGCCCTACACCGCCGTGTCGCATGCGACGCTGACGGTGGGCGAGGGCGAGTTCGTCTCGGTGGTCGGTCCGACCGGCTGCGGCAAGTCGACGTTGCTGAACGTCGCCGCCGGCCTGCTCGCCCCCTCGTCGGGCAAGGTCCATGTCTTCGGCGAGCAACTCTTCGCCCAGAACGGTGTGAACAGGCGAGCGGGCTACATGTTCCAGGCCGATGCGCTGATGCCCTGGCGCACCGGCATCGACAATGTGATCGCCGGTCTCGAGTTCCGCGGCATGCCGCGCCGGGAAGCGCTGACGCAGGGCGAGGAATGGCTGCGTCGTGTGGGCCTGGCGGGCTTCGGCGATCGCTATCCCCACCAGATGTCGGGCGGCATGCGCAAGCGCCTTGCCCTCGCGCAGACCCTGATCCTGCGGCCGGACATCCTGCTGATGGACGAGCCGTTCTCCGCCCTCGACATCCAGACCCGCCAGCTCATGGAGAACGAGCTGCTGGCGCTGTGGGCCGCGGACCGGAAGTCGGTGCTGTTCATCACCCATGACCTCGAGGAAGCGATCTCGCTGTCCGATCGCGTCGTCGTGCTGTCGGCCGGCCCCGGCACGCATCCGATCGGCGACTTCAAGATCGACCTGCCGCGGCCGCGCGACGTCTCGGAGATCCGGCTCACGCCTGCCTTCCTCAAGCTGCACCAGGAGATCTGGGGCGCCATGAAGGAGGAGGTCCTCAAGGCCTATCGGCAGCAGAAGGCGGCGTGAGATGAAGCTGCGTGCCCTGCAGGTCGTGGTCTTCGTCGTGCTGGTGCTGTTGTGGTACGTGCTCACGGCGCCGGGCCTGATTCCGCCTCTCTTTTTCGAGCGCGACAACCAGGCCGCCTTCTTCTTCGGTGAGCCGGTCAAGGTCTTCTGGACCACGGTCGACTGGTTTACGTCGGGTGAGATCTACACCCATATCGCGGTGACCCTGCTCGAAACGGTACTGGGCTTCGTGATCGGCGCGGTGCTCGGCCTTGCGATCGGGCTCTGGCTCGCTCTATCCAAGACCTCGTCGAGCGTGCTCGAGCCCTACATCAAGGGCTTCAATTCCATGCCGCGCGTGGTGCTGGCGCCGATCTTCGCGGTGTGGTTCGGGCTCGGCATCTGGTCGAAGGTGGCGCTTGGCGTCACGTTGGTCTTCTTCGTGGTGTTCTTCAACGTCTACCAGGGCGTGCGCGAGGTGAGCCCGGTGCTGCTCGCCAACGCCCGCATGCTGGGCGCCTCGCGCTGGCAGCTCCTGCGGTCGATCTATGTGCCCTCGGCCATGAGCTGGGTGTTCGCGAGCCTGCACAATGCCGTGGGTCTCGCTTTCGTGGGCGCCGTGGTCGGCGAGTATCTCGGCTCCTCCCAGGGCGTGGGCTATCTGATTTTGCAGGCCGAGGGGACGTTCGACATCAACACCGTCTTCGCGGGCATCGTCGTGCTGACGATCTTCGCCCTGGTGCTGGATGCCGGGGTCGGCGCCATCGAGCGCCGCCTGATGACCTGGCAACCCAAGGCGAGCGAGACCGAGAAGGTCTGACCGCCGCCAGGCACGGCATCGAGATGATGACCTGCGCGTCAGAATTTCATCGAGTGTGCGTTAATTTCATTAATTGATTCGTCTCCCCCGATTCAACTTATACGTGTGATCCTCTCCCATCGAGGTGCCTTACCTGTGCATTTTTGTGGATCGCATAAGGAGCAAAAGCCAGCGACGATACAAATGGAACCGTGGAACCGAGCCGGGGTTTCTACCGTGTGCAACTTGGGACGTGGTATATTGCATTCTCCGCGAATGAAACGGGTTTAAGAGGTACGGGAAAATGGCGAAGCGGGAGTTTGCCCACCCCAACGAGATGCACAAATACGTCGGTCAGGAGATCGGCGTCAGCGACTGGGTCGAGGTCACGCAGAAGAAGATCGACCAGTTTGCCGAAGCGACCGGCGATCATCAGTGGATCCATGTCGATGTCGAGCGGGCCAAGAAGGACATGCCGGGCGGCAGAACCATCGCCCACGGCTTCCTGACGCTCTCGCTGATCCCGATGCTCAACCACCAGATCAGCCACATCAACAATGTGCGCAACGGCATCAACTACGGATGCAACAAGGTGCGCTTCACGAATCCGGTCCAGGCCGGTTCCCGGGTGCGCGCCCGCGCCAAGCTGATTGCGGCCGATCCCATGAAAGGCGGCGGCGTGCGGCTCACCAACGAAATGACCATCGAGATCGAGGGACAGGAAAAGCCGGCCTGCATCGCCGAGACCATGGCCATCGTCTACGGCGTCTGAGCGAGCACCATCGTTGCTGACACGTGAAGAACTGAGCTCGGAGCGGATCGAACAGATCGTCGCCGACGCCCGCAAGGCCGGCTACGACTTCTTCCTCTCCGCCGAAGAACGCGAGGCGAGCCTCAACGAGGCGCTGGCGCGCTATCCGGCGGGCGAGGAAGCCTGGGTCTTCGCCTATGGCTCGCTGATGTGGAACCCGGCGTTCGAATACACCGAGACGCAGCCCGGCAAGATCGAGGGCTGGCGCCGCTCCTTCTGCTTCTGGATGCCGATGGGCCGGGGAA
>Ga0153954_1000111_pt1 | contig 72247 bp, 62 predicted proteins | sample TSFL038MetaG_FD_102277 | JGI IMG/M metagenome (GOLD analysis project Ga0153954, IMG submission 102277) | Attine ant fungus gardens microbial communities from Florida, USA - TSFL038 MetaG | ecosystem: Host-associated > Fungi > Mycelium > Unclassified | place: USA: Florida, Wekiwa Springs State...
CCGTTGACCGAGCGAGCCGGGAAGCCCGCGATGATGCCTTCCGGAATTCCGTACGAGCCGTCGGAAACCATCCCGACCGAGGTCCAGTTGTCAGCGGGAGTTCCATTTACCCAGTCATAGATGTGGTCGATCGCTGCGTTCGCGGCCGACGCGGCCGACGAGGCGCCACGGGCGTCGATGATGGCGGCGCCACGCTTGGCCACGGTCGGGATGAAGTCGTTCTCGATCCAGGCCTGGTCGCCCACGACCTCAGCGGCGTTACGCCCGCCGACCTCAGCGTGGAACACGTCCGGGTACTGGCTCGCGGAGTGGTTGCCCCAGATGGTCATCTTCTTGATGTCGGTGACCTTGGCGCCGGTCTTGGCGGCCAGCTGCGAGATCGCCCGGTTGTGGTCCAGGCGGGTCAGCGCGGAGAAGCGCTCGTTGGGGATGTCGGGGGCGTTGGTCATCGCGATCAGCGCGTTGGTGTTGGCCGGGTTGCCGGTCACACCCACCCGGACGTCGGAAGCCGCGACCGCGTTGAGGGCCTTGCCCTGCGCGGTGAAGATCGCACCGTTGGCCTCGAGCAGGTCGCTGCGCTCCATGCCCGGGCCACGCGGGCGGGCGCCCACCAACAGCGCCAGGTTGACCCCGTCGAAGATCTTGTTCGCGTCCGAGCCGATCTGCACACCCGACAGCAGCGGGAAGGCACAGTCGTCGAGCTCCATGACGACACCCTCGAGCGCCTTGAGGGCGGGCTCGATCTCCAGCAGGCGCAGTTCGATCGGCCGGTCAGGGCCGAGCAGCGAGCCGCTGGCCAGGCGGAACAACAGGCTGTAGCCGATCTGGCCGGCGGCGCCGGTGACGGCCACCTTGAGTGGGGTTTTGCTCACGTCAAGTGCTCCTCGAACGAGTTCGACTGGTCTGGCTTTGGTCCGGGTCGAAACTAGCGCACCAGCGTCACCGCCGAAACTTCGGGACCTCCAGCCCTCCGTCGTGCTCACCGTGCACGTTGGCGCCGGACGCGTAGCATTTGACCGGCACCTGCGCCGGAGGGAGAGCGGCCATGACGGCGTTGCAAGACCCCACACCTCGCGTGCTGGTCGACTGCGGTGTCTACGCAGACGGCGAGCGGATTCCCGGCGAATTCACCCCCGCCGGCGCGCGGGCCAAGGTGCGCGAGATCGAGGCGGGTGGCCGAGAAGCCTTCGTCTGGGTCGGACTGCACGAGCCCGGCGAGGCCCAGATGCAGGGCGTGGCCGCCACCTTCCAACTGCACCCGCTGTCCGTCGAAGACGCAGTTCAGGCACATCAGCGACCCAAGCTGGAGCGCTACGACGACACGTTGTTCCTAGCGCTCAAGACCGTCAACTACGTGCCGCACGAATCGGCGGTGCTGCCGCGCGAGATCGTCGAAACGGGCGAGATCATGATCTTCGTCGGCAAGAACTTCGTCGTCACCGTCCGACACGGCGAACACAGCGGCCTGTCCGATGTCCGCAAGAGGATGGACACCGATCCCGAGCAGATGCGGCTGGGCCCGTTTGCCGTGATGCATGCCATCGCCGACTACGTGGTGGACCGCTACGTCGAGGTGACCAACCTCATGGAAAGCGACATCGATCTCATCGAGGAGACGGCGTTCGCACCCGGCACCCGCACCGACGTCGAACCGATCTACCAGATCAAGCGCGAGGTCGTCGAGCTGCGGCGCGCGGTCGCGCCACTGTCGGTGCCGTTCGAGCGGATGCAGAACGACTATCGGGACCTGATCTCCAAAGAGGTGCGGCGCTATCTGCGCGACGTCGCCGATCATCAGACCCGCGCCGCCGAGCAGATCGCCGGCTACGACGAGTTGCTCAGCTCGCTGGTGCAGGCCGCGCTGGCGCGGGTGGGCATGCAGCAGAACACCGACATGCGCAAGATGTCGGCCTGGGCCGGCATCATCGCCGTCCCGACCATGATCGCCGGCATCTACGGCATGAACTTCGATCGCATGCCGGTGCTGCACTGGGCGTTCGGCTATCCGATGGTGGTGGCGGGCATGGGCGTGATCTCCGCGGTGCTCTACCGCGCGTTCCGCCGCAACGGCTGGCTCTGAGCGCCTGGCCCGCTTTGGGCCGCGAGCAGACGCAGAATCGCACAAAATTCCAGCGTGGAGTGCGATTCTGCGTCTGCTCGCGGCAAAGGCAGCTACCCGGGCTGGGACGCGGGACGGTCCGGGTCGAAGACGTCCACGCCGTCGGCGCGCCAGGCCTCGCGCATCGCCTCGGCGCCCTTGAGCCGCACCCACGCCGCCTCGGTCGCGGTGATCGGGATGGCCGACAAGAACCGCACCGGCTCCCGCGGCGACGCCAGCGTCAACTCGGCGATATCGCTCTCGCCCAGCAACACCGCGGTGAACGGCACCGGACCCGAAGGCCCGGTCCACAGCGGCCCCCCGAGGTCGATCAGCGCGTCGGGCGTCAGCACCACCCCCTCGACCACCGGCGCGGCCGCTACCGCGGCCAGGCTGCGGGCCAGCCCGGTGTCAGAACCCGAGGAACGCAGGCTCACAACGATTTCGGCCCGGGGACCGTGCACCGGATCAGCCAGAAGCTGGCCGGGGTCACCCATGGGGTGGCGTGAGCAACCCGCCGAGACGTAATGCACCATCCGGTCGGGTCCGGGTCCGAACCGCAACACCTCGATGGGCTCGACTCCCAGAAATGTCACCCGCGCCGCGTCGGGCTCGGCGGCGACGCCCGCGAAGTGCCGCCGGACATGCTCACGTACCCGGTCCAGATCGTCGCTCATCACGCGGCCGGCGGCACGGTCAGGTTCACCCCGGTCTTGGCGTCGAACACGACCACCTTCTCGGGGTCCAACGCCAGCTCGATCGGCTGCCCGCCGGCCGCCTTCGACGCGGCGGGAACCCGGGCCACCAGATCGTTTTCGGCTGGCACGTCGCCGGATTCGTTCGGGGTGAAATACAGGTACTTGTCGGCGCCCAACGATTCGACCAGGTCGACGCGGGCCGCGAATGTCACCGCGCGGCCACGCCGTGAGTCATCGAGCAGCGCGGCGTCATCCAGATGCTCCGGGCGTACCCCGATGACCACCTCGCCGCCGGCCGGTGCGGGATGCCTGCCGACCGAGGCGCGAGTCGCCGCATCGAGCGGTACCTCACCGATAGACAGGCGTGCGCCGGCCGAGGTCAGCGTGCCCGGGAAGAAATTCATCGCCGGAGAGCCGACGAAACCGGCGACGAAGAGGTTGGCGGGGCGCTCGTAGAGCTCGTCGGGCGTGCCGACCTGCTGGGCGATCCCACCGTGCATCACCACCACCCGGTCCCCGAGCGTCATCGCCTCGGTCTGGTCGTGCGTGACATAGACGGTGGTGGTGCCCAGCCTGCGTTGCAGCCGGGCGATCTCACTGCGCATCTGCACCCGCAGCTTGGCATCGAGGTTCGACAGCGGCTCGTCCATCAGAAATGCCTTGGGATGCCGCACGATAGCCCGGCCCATCGCGACCCGTTGACGCTGGCCGCCCGAGAGCTGCGACGGCTTGCGATCCAACAGAGCGGTCAAGTCGAGAATCTTGGCGACCTCCGCCACCTTCTCGGCGATCTGCGGCTTCTTCATCTTGGCCAGGGTCAGCGGGAACGCGATGTTGCCCCGCACCGTCATGTGGGGGTAGAGCGCGTAGGACTGGAACACCATCGCGATGTCACGGTCCTTGGGTGCGCGCTCGTTGACGCGCTGGCCCCCGATGCGCAACTCCCCCGACGAGATCTCCTCCAGGCCGGCGATCATGTTCAGCGTGGTGGATTTTCCGCAGCCCGAGGGCCCCACCAGAATGATGAACTCGCCGTCGGCGATGCTCAGCGACAGATCCTTTACCGCCACCGCGCCATCGGGGTAGCTCTTGCTGATGTGGAGGAGTTCGATCTCTGCCATCGGCCTATCCCTTCACCGCGCCGGAGGTCAGTCCCGCCACGATCCTTCGTTGGAAGATTAGAACAAAGACGATGATCGGCACGGTGATCACCATTGCGCCCGCCGCGATCGATCCGGTCGGCTCCTCGAATTGCGAACTGCCGGTGAAGTTGGCGATCGCCACCGGCGCGGTGACCGAGGCCTTGGTCGCCGTCAGCGACAACGCCAACAGCAGGTCGTTCCAGGCGAAGATGAACACCAGGATCGCGGCGGTGACAATGCCCGGCGCCGCCAGCGGCGCAATCACCTTGCGGAAGGCCTGACCCGGGGTGGCGCCGTCCATCTTGGCGGCCTTCTCCAGGTCCCACGGGATCTCGGAGAAGAACGCCGAGAGGGTGTAGATCGCCAGCGGCAGCGCGAAGGTGATGTAGGGAATGATCAACCCCAGCCAGGTGTCGAACAGCCCGGTGGCCCGCTCGATGTTGAAAATCGGTGTCACCAGCGATATCTGGGGAAACATCGCGATCAGCAGGGCCGCCCCGACCAGCAGCCGCTTGCCGGGGAACTCCAGGCGCGCCACCGCATAGGCGGCCATCGCGCCGATCACCACCGCGATCACCGTGGTGATCAGGCCGATGCCCACCGAGTTGATCAGTGCCGAGCCGAAGACGTCACCGGCGAAGATCCCGCGGTAATTGTCCAGGGTCACCGTGGACGGAATCAACTTGCCGTCCTTGACCGTTGATGTGGGTTTCAGCGACAACGAGAAGATCCACAGCACCGGGACCAGTGCGTAGAGCACCACGGCCAGGTCGATGATCAGCCACGCGGTGCGGCGGCGAAGCTCGGTCATTTCTGGCTCGATCCCGGTGCCGCAGCGCCGAACACCTTGACGAACACCCACGCGATCAGCGCCACGCAGATGAAGATCAACACCGAGATCGCCGAGCCCAAGCCCACGTTGAATCCCTTGAACAGGTTGTCGTAACCCAGGATCGACACCGAGCCGGTGCTGTTGGATCCGTTGGTGAGCACGTAGATGTTGTCGAAGATCCGAAACGCGTCAAGCGTGCGAAACAGCAACGCCACCAGGATCGCCGGTTTCATCATCGGCAGAATGATGGTGACCAGGCGCCGCCAGGCACCGGCACCGTCCATCTGGGCCGCTTTCAGCAGTTCCTCGGGCACCAGCGCCAGCCCGGCCAGCAGCAGTAGCGCCATGAACGGCGTCGTCTTCCACACTTCGGCCAGCACCACGATCGCCAGCGACGACAGCTGGTGAGTCAGCGGCGCACTGCCGTTCGGCAGCAGATTGGCCAGGTAGCCGGTCCCCGGAGTCCAGGCGTAATACCAGCTGTAGGCGGCCGCGACAGTGACGATGCCGTAGGGCACCAGCACCGCCGTGCGCACCATGCCCTTGGCGAACAGGCTGCGGTGCATCACCAGAGCCAGTGCCAGGCCGAAGACGAATTCGAAGGCCACCGAGACCACGGTGATACCCAGCGTCACCGCGAACGCGGTCCACCAATAGGAGTCGGTCAGGGTGGTCTGATAGTTGGCCAGCCCGACGAACGCGGTGTCCTCCGGGGTGGCCAGGTTGTAGCGCAGCAGGCTCAGCCAGATCGCGTAACCAATCGGATAGGCCGTCACGGCCAGCATCAGGATCACCGCCGGCGCGACCAGCGCCACCGCGAGCCGGCGCTGTGAACGGACATCATCGGCGCGGGAGTCGGCGCGCGTCACGGGATCAGACCCTTGCCGTCGATGGCCTTGCGCACCTGCAGGGTGAGTTCATCGGCGGTGCGCTCCGGGTCGATCGCGCTGATCGGGGCCAGCGTTGCCGATATCCGGGTCGACACCGCCTGGTAGACCGGTGTCACCGGCCGCACCGCAGCGTCGGTGAGCTGTTGACGGATCACGTTGTGCTGCGGGTACTTCTCCTGGAATTGCGGGTCGGCGTAGACCGAGGCCCGCACCGCGGGTAATCCGCCTTCGATCGCGACGTATTTCTGGTTCGCCGCGTTGCGCAGACAGCGCACCGCCTCGAACGCCTCAGCACGATGCCGGGTGGTCCTGGCCACCGCCAGGTTCAATCCACCGAGGGTCACCTTGGCCGGATGCCCCGGCAACACCGCGGGATACGGCGCATACCCGAGCACGTTGCGGCTGGCCTCATAGGCAACGCGGTACTGCTCGTCGTTGGGCGCAAACGCGCCGATGCCGTCGATGCTGCCGGCCAGATCCGAACGCCCTTGCAGCGGAAGGAACCCCACCCCACCCTTGACCGCGTTCTCCAGCATCGACGGCAACACGAAGGGCCAGTTGACCTCCAGCGCCGCCTTGCCCTGCTCGAACGCCAGCCGGGCGGTGCCCTCATCGCTCTGAGTGATCGACGGGTCGGCCCCCGGAGCGGTCGCCACCGCCTGCATGACCCGCAGCGCGGCGACGGTGGCGGCCCGATGCTCGGCGGTATCGGTGAGGGTGACGGTCTTGCCGTCATCGCCGAGGACCCTTCCCCCAGCGCTTTCCAGCAGTGTGTTGAACCACACCACCAGGCCCTCGTATTGCTTGGCCTGCACCGCGATCCAGCTGGGCTCGCCCGCGGCGTGCAATCGGGCCGCCTGGGCGATCATCTGCTCCCAGGTGGACGGCGCGGATTTCATCAGATCCGGCCGATACCAAAGCAATTGGGTGTTGGTGACGGCCGGCGCGGCATAGAGCCGGTCGCGCCAGCGAGCGGTCGCGAGTGGCCCCGGCAGCGTGTCGTCGACCGCGTCGGCCTCGGCCTTGCCGGCCGGATCCTCAGACAGCGGCAACGCCCAGCCGGCCTCGGCGAATTCGGCGGTCCACACCACATCCAGACCCATCACGTCCAGAGTGCGGTCATTGCCGGTGAGTCGACGGGCCAGTTGCAGACGCTGGTCGTCCGCGGCGCGCGGCAGGCTGAACTGCTGTACCCGGTACCGGCCGCCGGCCGCTTCGGTGCAGCGCGCCGCGATCACCCGGAACGTCGCGGTGTCGTTGGCCGGGGTATAGACGCTGATCACGGGGATGTCGGCGGCCGATCCGGAGGACCCGCAGGCCGATCCCAGCGACGCCACGGTCAGTGCGGTCAGCGCAGCCGCGCCCAGCCGCCGTACGCGACCGCGCCGACTCGCCACGCCACCCGCCTCCCGTTGCCGTTTCGTGCCACGACGGTAAGGCCGCCTGAGGGCGCTACGCAACAACGCGGAGTCAGAGCGTCAGCTTCGCCAACAGATCCCGGCCCTGCTCGGCGCTCTGCGGGTCGCACAGGACGTCGTAGCGGCCGGCAACCAATTGCATGGTCGAGCTGAAATCCCTTGTACCGCGGGCCATCGCGTAGGGGACCGATGAGGTGATCAAGCCGAAGAACACGCCGGCGATCAGGCCGGTCACCAGTGCCTGGGTCGGGTTTTCGCTGAAGATGCCCAGCACCAGGCCGATGAACAGGCCCAACCAGGCTCCGGTCAGCACCCCGCCGCCGAGAACCTTGGGCCAGGTGAGCCGGCCGGTGACGCGCTCGACCTGCATCAGGTCGACGCCGACGATCGTCACCTGGTGCACCGGGAACTGCTGGTCCGATAGGTAGTCCACCGCGCGCTGCGCCTCGGCGTAGGTGGGGTAGGAACCGATCGGCCAGCCTTTCGGCGGGGTCGGCAGCCGGCCCACTTCGCGGCGGCCCGGCGCACCTGCCGCGCCGAGTGGATCGGGAGTCTGTCCGGGCTGAAAGGGGCTGGTCATGGGATTTCTCTCTCCTCGCTCCGGGAAGCGGCTGTCGGACGACAAGCTGGCCGCGGCGCATCGGCTAGGTTGAACAGCATGACAGCTCACGGCGGGGATTCTGGCGAGAATCCACGAGGCAATGCCGACCAGCCCTGGGCCGACCCAGGTGCGCCGGGACCCGACCAGGGCGGCTGGCCCTACCCGCCGGGCTTCGAGGGTTACCCGCCGCCGGGCTACCCGCCGCCTGGTTTCCCCCCGCCGCCCCCGGCCGCGGGCGGTTATCCGCCGCCCCCACCGCCCGGCAACTATCTGCCGCCCGGTGGCTACCTGCCGCCGGCTCCTCCCGCCCCGGGCGAATACCCGGGACTCGGCGCCCCGCCCGGATACCCTCCGCCGAACTACGGCAATCCCCCGGGATACCCGCCGTCGGGGTACGGCTCGCCGTATCCGGGCAGCTACTTCAATCCGGGTCAGACGCAGAAGACCAACGTCCTGGCAGTGAGCTCCCTGGTGGTGTCGCTGCTCGGCCTGGTGTTCTGGCCGTTAGGGGTGGCCGGTGTCATCCTCGGGGTCGTCGCATTGAGCCAGATCAAGTCGACCGGCGAGGCCGGCCATGGCATGGCAGTGGCCGGCACCGCGATAGGGGCTGTCGCCGTGACGCTCTCGTTCATTCTCGCGATGATCGCGCTGAACTAGGCGCCCTACCCCAGGCTCCCCGACCGCCGGGTGGGACGAGGACAGTTGCCCGCCTCTGAGCGACAACGTCGAGTACCTCAACGAACCCATCACGACGTGTCGCTCAAAGACGGGCACTTACCGCTGTGGGTTGGCGCGAGGGCGCAGCGTAAACCCCAGCCCCACTAGGCCGAAGTCGGCGGCGTGAACGGCGGTGTCTCACGGCGCATTCCGGCCGCCCGGCCCTTGCCCGCCACCACCAAAGCCATTTTGCGACTGGCCTCGTCGAGCATCTCGTCACCGAGCATCACCGCACCGCGGGCTCCCCCGGCGTGCGAGGTGTGCCACGCGTAGGCCTCCAGGATCAGCTCGGCGTGGTCGTACTCGGACTGACGCGGGCTGAAGATCTCGTTGCCCGCCGCGATCTGGTCGGGGTGCAGCACCCACTTGCCGTCGAAACCCAGCGCTGCCGAGCGGCCCGCCACCCGCCGGAACGCCTCGACATCACGCACCTTCAGATACGGCCCGTCGACGGCGGCGACCCCGTGAGCGCGCGCCGCCACCAGGATCGTCATCAGCACGTGGTGGTAGGCGTCGCCTTCGGTGTAGCCCTCGGGCTGTTCGCCGACCTCCAGGGTGCGGGTGTTGAGGCTGGCCATCAGATCGGCCGGCCCGAGCACCAGCGCCTGTATCCGGGGCGCCGCGGCGATCGCGTTGATGTTCATCAAGCCGCGGGCGTCTTCGATCTGGGCATCGACACCGATCTGCCCGACCGGCAGCCCATGGATGGTCTCCAGCTGGGTGAGCAACAGATCGAGTGCCTGCACATGCGAGGCGTCCGACACCTTCGGCAGCACGATCACGTCGAGTCGGGTTCCGGCGGCGCCGACGGCCGAGACCACCTCGATCAGGTCGGCATGGGTCCACGGTGTGGTCCAGTCGTTGACCCGCACGCCGAGCAGCGGCGCCGTCCAGTCCGACGCGGTCAGCGCCTGGGCGACCAGGGTCCGGGCCTGCTCTTTTGCCGCTGGGGCGACAGCGTCCTCCAAATCGAGGAACACCTCGTCTGCGGACAAACCCTTGGCCTTGTCGATCATCTTCTGGCTGCTGCCAGGTACCGACAGGCAAGTACGGCGGGGGCGATACACGTTGGTCACCTAAATACTCCTACCCTTTCAACCATGGCGTCGAGCAACAGGGTTTACGCAGCGCGGCTTGCGAGGATGCTGGTGCTGGGCCCGTTCGGCGAATCCGTCGGCCGGGTCCGCGATCTGGTGGTCAGTCTGAGTATCGTCCGTCAGCAGCCCCGTGTACTGGGACTCGTGGTCGAATTGCCCACCCGCAGACGCATCTTCGTGCCGATTCTGCGGGTCGCCTCGATCGAGCCGAACGCCGTCACCCTCAACACCGGAACGGTGTCACTGCGCAAGTTCAACCAGCGCCCCGGTGAAGCACTCGTGCTCGGCCAGGTCCTGGACACCAAGGTCCGGGTCAGCGACCCTGAGCTGCCCGAACTGGCCGGCGTCGACGTCGCGATCACCGACTTGGCCATCGAACAGAGCCGCACGCGCGACTGGCTGGTGACCCGGATCGCGGTGCGGCACTCCCGGCGCCTGGGCCGCCGCGCCGCCGTACACATCGTGGACTGGCACGACGTGCAGGGCCTGACCCCGTCCGCGCTGGCGATGCCCGGGCAGGGCGTGGCGCAGCTGCTGCAGCAGTTCGAGGGCTGGCGGCCGATCGAGGTCGCCGACGCCATTCGCGAGCTGCCGCCCAAGCGCCGCTATGAGGTCATCAACGCGCTGGACAACGCACGGCTGGCCGACATCCTGCAGGAGCTGCCCGAGGAGCGTCAGGCCGTCGTGCTGGGGCAGTTGGGCGCCGATCGGGCCGCCGATGTGCTGGAGGAGATGGACCCCGACGACGCCGCGGACCTGCTGGGCGTGATGAACCCGACCGAGGCCGAAGCCCTGCTGGCGCGGATGGACCCGGACGACTCCGATCCGGTCCGCCGACTGCTGGAGCACTCCCCCGACACCGCGGGCGGGTTGATGACCACCAACCCGGTGGTGCTGACCGCCGACACCTCGGTCGCCGAGGCACTGGCCAGGGTGCGCGACCCCGACCTCACCCCGGCGCTGTCGTCGCTGGTTTTCGTGACCCGAGCCCCTACCGCCACCCCGACCGGGCGCTACCTGGGCTGCGTCGCACTGCAGCGGCTGCTGCGGGTGCCGCCGGCCGAACTCATCGGCGGGTTCGTCGACTCCGACCTGCCGGCATTGAACCCCGAGGTGTCGCTGGCCGAGTTGACCCGCTACTTCGCCGCCTACAACCTGGTCTGCGGGCCGGTGCTCGACGAACAGAATCACCTGCTGGGCGCGGTGACGGTCGACGACGTGCTGGACCACCTGCTGCCCGATGACTGGCGCGAAACACCCGAGCCGGACCTGGGGCCGAAACTTGCCGGGAGGCCGTCGTGACCGACCGCTCAACATCGCAGCGGCTCTCCACGCCGCGCACCTCGCGGCTTCCCAGCCTGAACCTGGATCCCGACGCGCTGGGCCGCTTCACCGAATCGGTGGCGCGGTTCTTCGGCACCGGGCGCTACCTGGCCATTCAGACCGTGCTGGTGGTGGGATGGATCTTGCTGAACGTCTACGCGGTCAGCCTGAAATGGGACCCCTACCCGTTCATCCTGCTCAACCTGGCCTTTTCCACCCAGGCCGCCTACGCCGCTCCGCTGATCCTGCTCGCCCAGAACCGGCAGGAGAACCGTGACCGGGTCAGCCTGGACGAAGACCGCCGCCGCGCGGCGCAGACCAAAGCCGACACCGAGTACCTGGCCCGGGAATTGGCGTCGCTGCGCCTGGCGGTCGGCGAGGTCGCCACGCGCGACTACCTGCACCATGAACTCGAGCGGGTCCGGGAATTGTTGGAGTCCCTGCGACCGGAGTCCGATTCCGCCGCCTCGGAGCCCCCGCACCGGCCTTCCTGACAGGTGACGCAGACCAGATAACGGTCATCAGCAGGACATGCGTTGGGTATGGTGACCTAGTTCACGAAACCCGTGGGGTTTCACCACAGCGAATTAGGGACGGTCGAGTGCCAACAGGGGGCGGCGCAGCGGAACCCGTGTCCCGCGCTGCCAGGCTGCGGCGGTCGGCCCGCGCGGCCCTGCGACCCGCGTTCGGCCTGACCTTCATCACCCCGCTGGTGTTCGCCGGCGCCGTGGGTGCCACGCCCCGCTCCCCGTCGACCACGCTGCCGCTGCGTAGTGCCGCGGTCACCCCGCTGGCGGCTTCGGTGCACACGTCCGGCCGCTCGTCGGGCCCCTCCGTCGTCGCGGTGCCCCGCCAACAGACGAATCTGCACGTGGCCGCGGGTGCCCCGTCTGCGCCGCCGGCGGCCGTCGTCTATGCGCCGGGCACCCTGGGGATCCCCAAGACAACCCTGTCGGCCTACCGCAACGCCGAGCAGCAGATGGCGGTCGCCGCACCCGAATGTGGGATCAGCTGGAACCTGCTGGCCGGGATCGGCCGTATCGAGTCCGGGCACGCCAACGGCGGGGCGACCGACGCCCGCGGCAATGTGCTGCAGCCGATCTACGGGCCGGCGCTGGACGGCACCTTGCCGGGCAACGAAGTCATCGTGGCCAGCAATGCGCCGGGCCGGGTGGTCTACGCCCGCGCACTGGGCCCGATGCAGTTCCTGCCGGGAACCTGGTCGCGGTATGCCGCCGACGGCGACGGCGACGGTCGGGCGGACCCGCAGAACGTCTACGACGCGACGCTGGCGGCGGCGCGGTACCTGTGCAGCGGTGGGATGAACCTGCGCGAGCAGTCGCAGGTCCTGACGGCGATCCTGCGCTACAACAATTCGATGGCCTACGCGGAGAACGTGATGGGCTGGGCGGCGGCCTACGCCACCGGGGTGGCGCCCGTCGACCTGCCGCCGATCGTGGGCCCGGCGCCGCCGATCGCGGACCTGCACCTTGAGCACCTGGAACACCCGGAGGGGCTCGGTCCGGAATCCATCAGCATGCACGGGATGTCTCGGGCGGATCACCCCGCCGAATCGTCTCTGATCGACCTGGGCCAACCGAGTCTGGAGACCCAGCTGGCGAATCTGCCCTGGATGCCGCCGTGGATGACCTCCACCGACCAGCAGCTGCCGCGTCCCTCGGCGGCCTGCCGGATGATCTGTCTGGAGCCGCAGGCCGTGCCGGCGCCCGAGGCGGCACCCAACGGCGTCCCGCCGGCCCCCTTCGGTCCCCAGGAGGCTCCGCAGGCCCCGCCTGCGCCGATGCCGGCCTATGCCGTCGCACCGGCGTCCCCGGACGTTCCGGGTGTGCCGCCACCACCGGCGCCCGCCGGTGCACCGCAGGACGGGGCGCAGGCCGGCCCGCCGGCCTGACCCATCTCACAGGCAAAGGCCCTGTCCTACTGCCTTAGACTCGGTTGCGATGGCCGAGAATCACGATGACACCGCAGCCCTGCACGACGCGATCTATGCAGCGTTGGGCACCGTGCTGGACCCCGACATTCGGCGTCCGATCACCGAACTGGGCATGGTCAAAAGCATCGAGATCGCGGACGACCGCGGCATCCACGTCACGATCTACCTGACGATCGCCGGCTGCCCGATGAAAGCCGAGATCACCAAGAACGTGACCACGGCGATCAACGACGTACCGGGCACCGGACCCGTCAAGGTCACCCTGGATGTCTTCAGCGACGAACAGCGCGCCGAGCTGCGCAAACAGCTGCGCGGCGATGCTCGGGAGCCGGTCATCCCGTTCGCCCAACCGGGCTCGTTGACCAAGGTGTACGCGATCGCCTCCGGCAAGGGCGGGGTCGGCAAATCCAGCGTGACGGTCAACCTGGCGGTCGCGCTGGCCGAGCGCGGGATGTCCGTCGGCGTGCTCGACGCCGACATCTATGGCCACTCGGTACCGCGGATGATGGGCGTCACCGCCCTGCCCACCCAGGTCGACTCGATGATCATGCCGCCGATCGGATACGGCGTGAAGGTCATCTCGATCGCCATGTTCACCCAGGGCAACACGCCGGTGGTGTGGCGTGGCCCGATGCTGCACCGGGCGTTGCAGCAGTTCCTCGCCGACGTCTACTGGGGCGACCTGGATGTGCTGTTGCTGGACCTGCCACCGGGCACCGGCGACATCGCGATCTCGGTGGCCCAGCTGGTGCCGTCGGCCGAGATCCTGGTGGTGACCACCCCACAGCAGGCCGCCGCGGAGGTGGCCGAGCGGGCCGGGGCGATCGCCCTGCAGACCCGCCAACAGGTCGTCGGAGTGGTGGAGAACATGGCCGGGCTGGCGATGCCCGACGGGTCCACCATGCACCTGTTCGGCGAGGGCGGTGGTGAGCGGGTCGCCGAGCGGCTGACCCGGGCGATGGGCCGTGATGTGCCGCTGCTCGGCCAGGTGCCGATCGACAGTGAGATGGTGACCGGCGGCGACTCCGGATCCCCGGTGGTGCTTTCGCCGGACTCGGCGGCGGGCAAGGAGCTGCGCCGGGTCGCCGATCAGCTGGCGACCCGCCGACGCGGATTGGTGGGGATGTCCCTCGGTTTGGACACCGGGGGCGCACGGCGCTGAGCCGCTGCCCTTAGGAAGCTAGGTGGCGTCGGTGTCGAAGGGTGCCGGTCCGCCCGGCTCGGGCACCACTGCTGGTACCGGCGGCATCGGACGAGGCTCTGCGGCCAGCGAACCGACCGCGGTGAACAGCGAATCGTCGCCGTCGAGCAGATGACGGGTCAGCGCGGCGCGCGGTGTCATGCCGCGCAGCTTCTGCAATTCACTCAGCGGAGCCCGCAGGTCATCGAACTCCGGACCGATCTCGTCGCGCAGCTGGTCGGTGGCATTGGTGACGTAGTCACGGGCCTGGCGCAGCGCACCGGCGGTCCACCGGATGGCCCCCGGCAACCGCTCCGGGCCCAGGATCACCAACCCGAGAACCACCAGGACCAGCATCTCGCCCCAGCCGACATTGGCGAACATCGCAGCGGACTCTAACCGTCGGGGGTGGGGGTCACCGTCAGCGTCACATGACGCCCGTCCCGGACCACCTCGACCGGGGCTTCCTTGCCGATGGTCAGATTGCGGACCGCCACGACGAATTCGTTGGCGTCGGCCACGGTACGGTCACCGATCTTGACCACCACGTCGTTCTCCAGCATGCCGCCCTTCTCCGCGGGGCTGCCCACCTTGACGTTGGCGATCTGCGCGCCGGACGCGATGGCGTTGCTGACCGAGCGAGCGCTGACCCCCAGCGTGGGGTGCACGATCTTGCCGTCCTTGATCAGCGCGTCGGCCACGGTCTTCATCTCATTGACCGGGATCGCGAATCCCAGGCCGCTGGCGCTGTCGGACAACGACTTTCCAGCGGTGTTGATCCCGACCAGTTGGGCATCCATGTCGATCAGCGCACCGCCGGAGTTGCCGTGGTTGATCGAGGCGTCGGTCTGCACCGCATCGATGACGGTGTCGGTGTCGGAGTCGTCTCCGGACAGCGGCACCGGCCGGTGCACGGCGCTGATGATGCCGTGGGTCACGGTACTGCGCAGACCCAGCGGAGCACCCGCCGCGATCACCTCGTCACCGACCCGGATCTTGTCCGAGTCACCCAGACGGGCCACCGACAGGTTGTCGACATTGTCGACCTTCAGCACGGCCAGGTCGGTCTTCGGGTCCCGGCCGACCAGGTTGGCCAGCACCTCTTTGCCGTCGTTGAACACCACCGTCGTCTTGAACTTGCTGGGGTTGTTGGCGGCTTCGGAGATGACGTGGTTGTTGGTGACGATGTAGCCCTTGCCGTCGATGACAACGCCCGAGCCCTGCATGCCCTGGTCGTCGCTGACCGACTCGATGGTCACCACCGAGTTAGCGATGGCCTCAGCGACCTTGGCGAATCGCCCGGCCGGCTCCTCGGCGTTGCCCTTGGTCGACAACGTCACCTTCGACGTCGTGAAAGCCTCGACGACCTGCGCGGTGGTACGGCCGACCCAGCCTCCGACCATGCCGATCGCCAGCGCGATCGCGGCCAGCGTCGCCAGCGCGCGGTAGGAGATCCGGTCGCCGAACAGCACGTCGCGCACGCCGAGGCGGCCACCGGACTCGCCGGCTGCCCGCGGTACGGGCGGGACCACGGCCGGCGCGCCGAGCGCGGCACCGGCGGCGGGGTCACGCCATGGGTCACCGGTGTCTTCCAGCCCGTCCGGTTTGCCGTTGCGGCCCAGCGCTCCGGCGTCGGCAGGATGGCGCTGCAACGAGGGACCGGTGCCGTAGGGCCGGCTGAAGGCCTCCTTGAGCACGGGGTCCGGCGGCAGGTCACGCGGAGTGAACTCACCCTGCTCGCGGTACTTCTTGGGCCGTACGTCGGCGGGAGTGAACGAACCGGGTACGCCGTCGGGGCGGCCGAAGGCCCTTCTGGACGCATTGTCCACAGGGGGTCGGTAGACGGGTCGCGGAGCCAAGCGGTTACCGCCGGCGTTCTCGTTGTTGGAGCTCACCTATTCCTCTTCCGGGTCCAGCCCTGGGGCGTTTCCAGGCTCCGCGAGCACAGCATCACCGGGCGCTGACGCCGCTGGAGATCCACCTTACCGACGTTTGCGGCGTTCTTGAGGTTTGCCGTCGTCGAACCGGGCAGGCATCGGCCTGGTCGGCTCGTCAGGCGCACAATCGGCCGGCGAATCGGGGATCTGGGCCAACAGTCCGAGCAGCGCGGAAGGAATCCGGATCGGATGCGAATCGCGCAGCGCCGAGCGTGCCCGGCCCTGGTATTCCACTTCGGCCGCGCAATCGGGGCACAGCGAGAGGTGGTGGGCGGCCCGCAGGTGAGCGTTCATCCGCAGCTCACCGTCGACGTAGGCGGTGATCGCCTCGCTGCACAGGTGTTCGGTGGACCCGAACTGCCGTGGGGCACCGACCGGCGCGTCACTTTGCGAAGCGAACTGAGCGGGCAACCAGGAGAACGCGCGACGGAAGACACCTCCGCGGTCCGTCACACCGGACTCCTCTCCTGTCGCCTACCCACATCAGCACTCAATCGGGCGGAATAAAGGCCCCATAAGAATGTAGCGCGATACCGCGCACAGACGTGGAAGCCGAGGCGGCGTTGACGCGCCGGTCCCAGCTTCGCCTCTCCTGCGTCGAGCCTCGCTGAACCGTCGGCCGAGGCTCAGCCTGCCACGACGCCGCCAAAGGCTGAACCGTCCCGCTGGGCGGTTCGGGCGGCCAGATAGTCCCGCAGGGCCTGCCGGCCCCGGTGAATGCGGCTGCGCACGGTGCCCAGCTTCACGCCAAGGGTCGCCCCGACCTCCTCATAGGACAGACCTTCGATGTCGCACAGTACGACCGCGGCCCGGAACTCCGGTGCCAGTGAGTCCAGCGCGGCCTGCAGGTCGGGATCCAGCCGGGCGTCGTGGTAGATCTGCTCGGGGTCCGGCTCGTCGGCGGGCACCCGGTCGTAGTCCTCCGGCAGCGCCTCCATGCGGACGCGGCCCCGCCTGCGCACCATGTCCAGGAACAGGTTGGTGGTGATGCGGTGCAGCCAGCCCTCGAAGGTTCCGGGCTGGTAGTTGTGCACCGATCGGAACACGCGGATGAAGGTCTCCTGGGTGAGATCCTCTGCGTCGTGCTGGTTTCCGGAGAGCCGGTAAGCCAGCCGGTAGACCCGGTCGGCGTGCTGGCGCACCAATTCGTCCCAGGACGGCATGGCTGCCACGTCTCCGGTGGCGTCGAACACCGCAGTGCCCTGCGGCTCCTCGGACGGTTCAACCCAGTCGGCTTCGGAGTAACGGTCCGAGTGCGTGGTCGGGTGCGACATGGCGACCGGGGGCAGCAAAGTGGTGATGGCTGTTATGGCTGCGTCCTCTAGCTCAGGGCCGCCGTCAGGCGACGGCAGCGCACTAGCGCGGTCAACGCGCAACGGGCCCCTCGTATTCCGAGCGTCTCGAGGCCGGTTCATACCTCGTTCCATGCCGATACCGTTGCCTATCGCGGTATGTCCGCTCTGTGCTGTCACTGAATGCCGACTGTGAACTTGTGTTCGAATACGCCGCTCAGTGCGGTTATACGGTCGGGTAACAGTTCGGACACGGCCCCGGACCCGGGCGTGTCGGGCGGGCGCGCCGGTGCGCGGGCCGTCATCGCTTTGTCCTACGCTGCGGACATGGCCAGCACCGACGACACTTCCGGGGAGCCGCCGCGCAGTCGGGCCGACGCACTTTTGGCGCACGCCGAGGACTCCATGACCGAGGACGCGGTCTTGGCGGCCGCCCGCGACCGGGCCGGTGAGATCGGCGTCGGGTCGATCAGCGCCGCGGTCGGGGCACTGCTGAGCCTGCTGACCAAGCTCAGCGGCGGCAAGGCGGTGGTCGAGGTTGGCACCGGGGCCGGCGTGAGCGGTCTCTGGCTGCTGTCGGGCATGGGCGAAGACGGCGTGCTGACCACGATCGACATCGAGCCCGAGCATCAACGCACCGCCAAGCAGGCGTTCAGCGACGCCGGCATCGGCCCCGGCCGGACCCGCTTCATCAGCGGCCGCGCCCAAGAGGTGCTGACCCGTCTCGCCGACGAATCCTATGACCTGGTGTTCGTCGACGCCGACCCGTTCGACCAGCCCGGTTACGTGCTGGAAGCGGTGCGGTTGCTGCGGCCCGGCGGCGTGATCGTGGTGCACCGGGCCGGCCTCGGCGGCCGGGCCGGGGATCCGACGGCCAACGACGCCGAGGTGCTTGCGGTGCGCGAAGCCGCCCGGCTGATCGCCGTGGACGAGCGGTTGACCCCGGCGCTGATTCCGCTGGGCGACGGCCTGCTGGCCGCCGTCCGCGACTAGTTTCCTCCTTCCCTCTCCGCCGAGCAGACGTAAAGTCGCCCTTTTCCAGGCGAAATAGAGCAACTTTGCGTCTGCTCGGCCAAACTCTTGACACCCGGCTGAACGCATGTTTAGCGTATTGAACATGCGTTCAGTGGATTTGACGGCTACGGCGAAAATCCGCGATGCGGCCATCGACCAGTTCGGGCGGCACGGTTTCAGCGTGTCCGTCCGAGCCATCGCCGAGGCTGCCGGCGTCAGCGCCGCCCTGGTCATCCACCACTTCGGCTCCAAGGACGGGCTGCGCAAGGCCTGCGACAAGTTCGTCGCCGAAGAGATCCGCAGCGGCAAATCCGAGGCGATGCGCTCCGCCGACCCCGGAACCTGGTTCGCCGCGATGGCCGAGATCGAGTCCTATGCGTCGATGATGGCCTACCTGGTCCGCAGCATGCAGTCCGGCGGCGAACTGGCAGACACGTTGTGGCGCAGGATGATCGACAACGCCGAGGGCTACCTCGACGAGGGCGTCCGCGCCGGAACCCTCAAACCCAGCCGCGACCCGAAGGCCCGCGCCCGCTTCCTGGCCATGAACAACGGTGGCGGATTCCTGCTGTATCTGCAGATGCACGAGAACCCGACCGATCTGCGCGCGGTATTACGTGACTACGCCCGCGACATGGTCTTGCCCGCACTCGAGCTGTACACCGAGGGCCTGATGACCGACCGCACCATGTACGACGCTTTCCTGGCGACCGAACAAGGGGGATCCGATGCGACCTGACAACCGTTGGCCGGCAATCGAAATCCGGGGACTGGAGAAGAGCTTCGGCCAGGTCAAGGCGCTCGACGGGCTGGATCTGGCCGTCTACGGCGGTGAGGTGCACGGTTTCCTCGGCCCCAATGGCGCCGGCAAGTCCACCACGATCCGCGTGCTGCTGGGCCTGGTGAAGGCCGACAGCGGGACCGTGCGGCTGTTGGGCGGCGATCCCTGGACCGATGCGGTCGAGTTGCACCGCGAAATCGCCTACGTGCCCGGCGATGTCACCCTGTGGCCGTCGTTGACCGGCGGCGAGATCATCGATCTGTTGGGGCGGATGCGCGGGGGCCTCGACGCGCGCCGCCGCGACGAGTTGATCGAACGCTTCGACCTGGACCCCAGCAAGAAGGCCCGCACCTATTCCAAGGGCAACCGGCAGAAGGTCTCGCTGATCTCCGCCTTCTCCTCGCACGCCCGACTGCTCGTGCTGGACGAACCCAGCAGCGGACTGGACCCGTTGATGGAGAACGTATTTCAGCAGTGCGTCGCCGAGGCGAGCCGGCGCGGCGCCACCGTTCTGCTCTCCAGCCACATCCTGGCCGAGACCGAGACGCTCTGCCAGCGGGTGACGATCATCCGAGCCGGGCGCGTGGTCGAGAGCGGTTCACTGGAATCCCTAAGGCACCTGCGCCGCACCTCTATTCAGGCCGATCTGATGCGCGATCCCGGTGATCTGACCCGTATCCCGGGCGTCGCGGACGTGCACTACACCGGCACCGTGCTGCACGCCCAAGTCGACAGCACCAGCCTTGGGGAGCTCATCGCGGTGCTCGGCGCGGCCGGGGTGCGCAGCCTCACCAGCCGGCCTCCGACGCTCGAAGAGCTGTTCCTACGTCACTACGACACGGCCCGGGCATGACCGCCCTCGTCGCGCAGCCCGCGTCACCGCAATACCGTCGAGGCGGATCGAATTTCGTTGGCACGCTGGGATTGCTGCGGCTGTGCCTGCGCCGCGACCGCATCGTGCTGCCGCTGTGGGTGCTGCTGTTGTCGCTGCCGCTGGCCAACGTCTACATCGCGAGCATCGAGGCGATCTATCCCACCGCCGCCGACCGCGCCGGCCTGGCCGCGACCATCATGGCCAGCCCGGCGCAACGCGCGATGTACGGCCAGGTCTACAACGACTCCCTCGGCGCGGTGGGCATCTGGAAGGCCGGCATATTCCACCTGCTCATCGCGGTGGCGGTGATCCTGACCGTCATCCGCCACACCCGCGCCGACGAGGAGACCGGCCGCACCGAGTTGATCGACTCGACCGCGGTGGGCCGCTACGCCGGGCTGACCGGCGCGCTGCTGTTGGCCGCGGGCGCGTCGGTGACCACCGGTCTGATCGGGACGGCGGGGCTGCTGACCACCGAGGTGCCGACAGCCGGATCGTGCGCGTTCGGGGCGGCACTGGCCTGCTCCGGGCTGGTGTTCACCGCCGTGGCCGCGGTCGCCGCCCAGCTCTCGCCCAGCGCCCGGTTCGCCCGCGGCGCCGCGTTCGGCGTGCTGGCCGGCGCCTTCACGCTGCGCGCCGTGGGCGATGCGGGATCGGGTGGGCTGTCGTGGCTGTCGCCGCTGGGCTGGTCGCTGCAGGTCCGGCCGTACGCCGGTGACCGCTGGTGGGTGCTGCTGTTGCACCTGGCGACGACCGCTGCGCTCAGCTGGCTGGCCTATCGACTCGCGGCCCGTCGTGATGTCGGGGCCGGACTGTTGGCCGATCGCCCGGGCCCACGCCGGGCAGCGCCGACCCTGGGTGGTGCGTTCGGGCTGGCGTGGCGGCTCGACCGCGGGGCGCTGCTGGTGTGGACGACCGGCCTGGTGCTCTACGGCCTGCTGGTCGGCAGCGTGGTGCACGGTGTCGGCGACGAGGTGGGCAGCGACCGCGCCCGCGACATCGTCATCCGGCTCGGCGGAACCGCGGCACTGGAGCACGCATTCGTCGCGGTGGCCTTCACCATGCTGGGCATGGTCGCGGCCGCTTTCGCGGTGTCGTTGGTGCTGCGGCTGCATCAGGAGGAAACCGGCACCCGCGCCGAGACTCTGCTGGCCGGAGCGCTGTCGCGCAATCGTTGGTTGGCCAGCCATCTGGTCGTCGCACTGGCGGGGTCGACGTTCGCGATGCTGGCCGCCGGGCTGGTGGCCGGCATCGTCTACGGAGCATCCGCCGGCGACCTCGGCGGGCAACTGCCCGCGGTGGTGGGCAGCGCCGCGGTACAACTGCCGGCGGTCTGGTTGCCCGCGGCCGTGGCGGTCGCCCTGTTCGGGCTCGTCCCGAGAATCGCGCCCGCCGCGTGGGCCGTGCTGACCGGGTTCGTCGCGCTGTATCTGCTCGGCTCCATCACCGGCCTGCCGCAGTGGGTGCTCGACCTCGAACCGTTCGCCCACATTCCGGTGGTCGCAGACGGCACGTTCCGCGTCGTGCCGCTGATCGTGCTGCTGGCGATCGACACCGCACTGATCGCCGTGGGCTTGCAGGGTTTCCGACGCAGAGATCTCACGACCTGAGGAGGATGGGTGTGAAAGCTGTTGGTAAGGGCCTGCTTTCAGCCGCTTTGGGCCTGGTGGCCTTCGGACTGCTGCTGTTCGTGCCGGCCGGGACACTGCACTACTGGCAGGCCTGGGTATTCCTCGCGGTGTTTGCCGCGTCCACCTGGATTCCCAGCGTGTACCTGATGCGCACCAATCCGGCCGCCCTGGAGCGGCGGATGCGCGTCGGCCCGCTGGCCGAGACTCGCCCCGTGCAGCGGATCGTGATCGCCGTCATCTTCCTCTGTTTTCCGGCCATGTTCGTCCTCAGCGTTCTCGATCATCGGCTGGGATGGTCGACGGTGCCGACACCGATCTGCCTGCTCGGTGACGCCCTGGTGGCGGCCGGACTCATTCTGGCCATGTTGGTGGTGATCCAGAACGGCTACGCGGCAGCCAATGTCACTGTCGAAGCCGGCCAGACGCTGGTCGCCACCGGCCTATACGGGTTGGTGCGCCACCCGATGTACACCGGCAACGTCCTCTTGATGGCCGGCGTCCCGCTGGCGCTGGGCTCCTACTGGGGGCTGGTCTTGCTGCTGCCGGGGATGGCCCTGCTGATCGTGCGCATCTTTGACGAGGAGCAGTTGCTGACTCACGAGCTCAGCGGATATCGCGAGTACACCGAGCGGGTGCGCTATCGCCTGCTGCCCTATGTGTGGTGACCGGAGGAGGCCACATGAAGATCATCGGTCAGGCCGTGAGCTACGGACTGGTTGCGACCGTGCTGTGGGGCCTGCTGTTGTTCTGGCCGGCGGGCACCTTCGACTACTGGCAGGCCTGGACGTTCCTGGCGATCTACGTGGTCATCAGCACCGCGTGCTGCATCTACTGGGGTCTCACCAATCCAGCCGTGTTGCAGCGACGGCTGCGCGGCGGACCCGCGGCCGAGTCCAGGCCCGCCCAGAAATTTGCCAGTACGGCCCTGATCGGGGCATTCACCGCCACGTTCGTGGTCAGCGCCCTCGACCATCGGTTCGGCTGGTCGACACCTCCGACGGCGGTCTCGATCCTCGGACTGATGACGGTGACGCTCGGGTTGTGCCTGGGCGTCCTGGCTGTCGCCGAAAACGGCTACGCCGCGGCCAGCATCACCGTCGAGGACGAGCAACCGGTGACGTCGACGGGACTGTACGGCTTTGTCCGGCACCCGATGTACTTCAGCGTGCTGGTCACCATGGTCGGCCTGGCTCTTGCGCTCGGCTCTTATTGGGGACTGGTCTGTGTGGTCGTCAGCCTGCCCATCTTGGTGGTGCGAATTCTCGATGAGGAGAAGTTGCTGACTCAGGACCTCCGGGGGTACCGCGACTACACCCACCGCGTCCGCTACCGTTTGCTGCCCTATCTCTGGTAAACGGCCCGCCAAGATGCCTTCTGGGCATCCGTGGCTTACAGTTTCCTAAGCAAAGACTGTTAGTTACTGCTTTGGGAGATAGGTAGAGTCATGCGCGCAGGCAGGCGAGGCACCCGCACCGGCAGTGGTGGTCGCACCCTCTCCCCCACCCGGACGGCCGCCGCGGCGGCAGGTGCCCTGGTCGTGGGCCTCACCCCGATGCTGGCCGCCGCGCCCGCGCAGGCCGATTGGGACTGGCTGCTCGACGCAGCGGTGCCGGTGGACGTCGCCGGCAGCGCGGCCGGCGGGCTCGATCTCGGCAGCTTGATGGCTCTGGTCCAGTCCTTCACCGACCAACTCGATCCGGCCACGAACAAGCTGTTCTCCGACGTCATCGACGCGGTGCTGGCCTTGCCGGGTCCCAGCCAGTCCTTCGACTCCGCCGACTGGGTGAACCAGTACATCTACGCACCGCTGCACGACGGACTGCAGCAGTGGATTGCCAGCCCGTACGGCGAGCTCAGCCTCGGCCTGATCAACGCACCGTTTGCCACGCTGTTCGGTCGCGATCTGATCGGCGACGGTATCGACGAATTCGACGGCGTCAACACCAGCCTGTTCGGTCAGTGGGGCTGGTTCGGCGACGCCGGTGATGGCGGGTTCCTGTTCGGCGACGGCGGAGCGGGCATCGACGGTATCGGCGGGGCCGGCGGCGACGCGGGATTCTTCGGCAACGGTGGCGTAGGCGGTCTGGGCGGTGTCGGGTCCGCCGGCGGCGACGGCGGTGCCGGCGGCTGGTTCATGGGCCTGGGCGGCACGGGCGGAGCCGGCGGTGACGGCGCGGGCGGCGGCACCGGCGGCGTGGGCGTCGGCATGCTGCTCGGCAGCGGAGGCACCGGCGGCGCCGGGGGCCTCGGTGTTGAGGGAGAGATCGGCGGCGACGGCGGTGTCGGCGGCGCCGGGGCCTGGTGGATGGGCCGCGGCGGGGACGGCGGCGTCGGCGGCGCCGGTAACGACGAGAACGGCGGCGCCGGGGGCGACGGCGGCGCGGGCGGACTCCTGTTCGGCCGCGGCGGCGACGGCGGCATCGGCGGTGAAGGCGGCGGCGCGGGTGGCTTCGGCGGCGACGGCGGTTTCCTGGGTGCCTCGGGCATCAGCGCGGCGCCGTACGTCGCGAACACCGAGTGGGTGACCTACGACGGCGGGACCAGCCTGCGGGTCTATCCGACCGACACCGCCCGATCCGAGGCCGGCGAGCCCGGCACCCTGCGCCAGGGCGAGCAGGCCTGGGCGGAGGTCGTCAAGCGCAACCCGGAGGCCAACAATTCCGGCATGCGTGCGCAGTTCCTGTGCCACTGGCAGTTCGCCGAAATCATCCAGCCCGGTAAGACCAGTTGGAACTTGGAGCCGTGGCGCCCCGACGTGAGCTCGCTGAACCTGCTCTCCCACGGCTGCAACCCCGGCGGCGCCGAAGAGCCGTTCTAAATCGGCTGGCCCTATGGCGGCGACCCGCAGCGCCCGGCTCCGCCGCGCTTGCGATCGCCGCTAAATCCACACGCCCTTGCCGACGGCCAACACACCGCCGGCGCTGATGGAGAACCGTTCCCGGTCCTTCTCCAGGTCGACACCGATCATCTCGCCGGGGCCGACCACGACGTTCTTGTCGAGGATCGCGTGCCGCACCACCGCGCCGCGCCCCACCCGGGCCCCGGGCATGATCACGCTGTCCTCCACGATCGCCCCGTCGTCGATCACCACATTCGACGACAGCACCGAGTTGCGCACCGAGCCCGCCGAGATCACGCTGCCGGCGCCCACCACCGACTCCTGCGCCGAACCCCCGTTGACGAACTTCGCCGGCGCCAGATTCTCGGTCGCCCCGTGAATCGGCCAGCGGTTGTTGTACAGGTTGAACACCGGGTGCGCTGACACCAAGTCCATGTGCGCGTCGTAGAACGCGTCCAGGGTTCCGACGTCACGCCAGTAGCCGCGGTCCCGCTCGGTGGCGCCGGGCACCTCGTTGTCGGAGAAGTCGTAGACCGCGGCCATGCCGTCGGCCACCAGGCGCGGCATGATGTCGCCGCCCATGTCGTGGTCGGAGTGGTCGTCGTCAGCGTCGGCACGGATCGCATCGATCAGCACCTTGGTGGTGAAGACGTAGTTGCCCATCGACACATACGTGCTGGCCGGATCATCGGGTGTGCCAGGCGGATTCGCCGGCTTCTCCAGGAAACCGCGGATCCGGCCGGACTCGTCGGCGTCGATGCAACCGAACGAGGACGCGTCCGCGCGCGGCACCCGAACCCCGGCGACCGTCGCCCCGGCCCCGCTGGCGATGTGGAAGCGGACCATCTGTTCGGGGTCCATCCGGTACACGTGGTCGGCTCCGAAGACCACGATGTAGTCCGGATCCTCGTCGAAGATCAGGTTCAGCGACTGATAGATGGCGTCGGCGGAGCCGGTGTACCACCGCGGGCCGAGGCGCTGCTGGGCAGGCACCGGGGTGATGTACTCCCCCGCCAGGCCGCTCAACCGCCAGTTCTGCGAGATGTGCCGGTCCAGGGAATGCGACTTGTACTGCGTCAGAACGCAAATCCGCAGGTAGCGCGCGTTGACCAGATTCGACAGCACGAAGTCGATCAACCGGTAGGCTCCCCCGAAGGGGACCGCCGGCTTGGCGCGGTCCGCGGTCAGCGGATGCAGCCGCTTGCCCTCCCCACCGGCCAGGACGATGCCCAGCACGTGCGGCGCTTCCCTCATGGCCACAAACCTATCGGCCACTTCGAAGCCCTGCCAGGTTGACCGCACGATTGGCGACGGTTCTTTACAAAAAAATCAGCGATCGAGCCGCTGCGCGGCCGGTGATCGCCGACCGCTACCGTGCCGGTTATGCGGGTGGCAATGCTGACTCGGGAATATCCCCCGGAGATCTATGGCGGCGCGGGCGTCCACGTCACCAACCTGGTCGAGGCCCTGCGACGGCTGTGTCACGTCGACGTGCACTGCATGGGCGCGCCCCGGCCGGGCGCGCACGCGCATCAGCCCGATCCGGCGCTGCGCGACGCCAATCCGGCGCTCGGGACACTGTCGGCCGACCTGACGATGGTCGACGCGATCAGCACAGCCGATGTCGCGCACTCGCACACCTGGTACACCGCCCTGGCCGGCCGGCTGGCGGCGCTGCTGTACGACATCCCGCATGTGCTGACCGCGCATTCTCTGGAGCCGCTGCGCCCCTGGAAGGCCGAACAGCTCGGCGGCGGCTACCGGGTGTCGTCGTGGGCCGAGAAGGAGGCGACAGTCGCCGCCGACGCGGTCATCGCGGTCAGCTCGGCCATGCGCGACGACCTGCTGCGGGTCTACCCCGACCTGCGGCCGGACCGCGTGCACGTGATCTACAGCGGCATCGACACCGAGGTCTGGCGTCCGCAGCCCACCGGTGCCGATTCGATGCCGGCCGAACTCGGCGTCGACCCCGACCGGCCGATGGTGGCCTTCGTCGGACGGATCACCCGCCAAAAGGGGGTGGCCCATCTGGTGGCCGCCGCCCACCGGTTCCACCCGGACGCGCAATTGGTGTTGTGCGCGGGCGCCCCTGACACGCCGGAGATCGCCGACGAGGTCAGTGCCGCGGTGGCCGATCTGGCCGCCACCCGCAGCGGGGTGTTCTGGATACAGGAAACACTGCCGGCCCGGCAGATCCGCGAATTACTCTCGGCGGCAACGGTTTTTGTGTGCCCGTCGGTCTACGAGCCGTTGGGCATCGTCAACCTGGAGGCGATGGCCTGCGGTACCGCGGTAGTCGCCTCTGACGTAGGCGGCATCCCCGAGGTGGTCACCGACGGCGTGACCGGCACCCTGGTCCACTACGACGCCGCCGATCCGGACGGCTATCACACCGAACTCGCCGACGCGGTCAACGCGTTGATCACCGACCCGGCCCGCGCACAACGCTACGGCGACGCCGGCCGGCGTCGCTGCGAGGAGGTGTTCTCCTGGGCGCGGGTGGCCGAGCAGACCTTGGCGGTCTACCGGCAGGCGGGCCGCTAGCCCCACCGCCGCGGTTTAGCTGGTGACGGCTTTGAGTTCGTCGCCGAGCGCGGCGGCCTCATCGGGAGTCAACTCGACGACCAGTCGTCCACCGCCCTCAAGCGGTACTCGCATCACGATGCCTCGCCCCTCTTTGGTCGCTTCCAACGGACCGTCGCCGGTCCGGGGCTTCATCGCCGCCATCGAGTGCTCCCTCCAGGTACCAGCCCGCAGGCCGTGCCCATGATCTGCGCCGGGTGTGCACCGCAGTCGCAGCATCCGGCTTCGAACTGCAAATTCACTCCGCCATTCTCCCCTATCGGCGACGGCGCGTGCACAAGACCCGATTCCGTAGTGCATTTTAGTGGATCTAGACGGTCATCGGTGGCACCCAACAGGCCCGGACGTGGTCGTCGACCATGCCCGTGGCCTGCATCAACGCATACGCGGTCGTGGGCCCCACGAATCGGAACCCGCGACGCTTCAATTCGCGCGCCATCGCCGTCGATTCCGGCGTGACGGCTGGAATTGCCGACAGGTCCGCCGGGCGCGGACGCGGCGGCGGGGCGAATGACCACAACAGGTCCGCCAAATCGGTGGAACCCAGGGCAATGGTCGCCCGCGCATTGGCGATCGTCGCCTCGATCTTGGCTCGGTTACGCACGATGCCGGCGTCCTCCAACAGCCGGGCCACGTCGGCGTCGGTGAATCGCGCGACGGTTTCGACGTCGAATTCGGCGAACGCGCGCCGGAAGTTCTCCCGCTTACGCAGAATCACCAGCCACGACAGTCCGCTCTGGAAAGCCTCCAGGCTGACCCGTTCGAACAACGCGGCCGGATCCCGCACCGGGCGTCCCCACTCCTGGTCGTGGTAGTCGCGGTACAGCTCCGAGGCACCGTCGGCCCACCCGCAACGGATCTGCCCGTCGTCGGGCGCGGTGCTCAACGCGACTCGGCTTCGGTCGCAGCGACCGCCTGGGCCGCGGCCAGCTGACCGCGGAGCTGATCGAGTTCGGCACCGAGGCGCTCCAGCACCCAGTCGACCTCACCGGTGTTGTAGCCGCGCAGCACCTGGGAGAACTTGACCGCGTCGACATCGGCACCGGTGACCCCGGAAGCCGGAAGCATGGTGGCCGTCGTCGCCCGCGGCAGCGGCGGCAGCTGCTCGCCCCGGCCGAACAGCGTGCTGGCCACCCCGAACAGCAGCAACGCGGTGAGCACGAGCACAACGAGATACAGCAACACCAGTGTCACGGCATCGATAGTGCCTCATTTCGCGCGGGAGTTGTCACCCCCGGCCCGATCAACGCTGGCGCAAGGTGTTCATCGGCGGCCGGTCGACCAGCGACAGCGGCGTGGTGCGCGGCAGATAGTCCATTCCGTCCGGACCGTCGGCCACGAACTGGGTGAGGCCCACCCCCGAATCCGGGACACCGCACCGCGACAGCAATGTCGCCACGACTTGGCGGCTCATCACGGCCAACTCGGCCAACGGGCGATTGCGGTGGGCCCGCACGCCCAAGTTGACCTGGGCGATCGCCTCCAGCCCCAACCGGTCGTAGGTGTCGATCAACAGCCCGATCTCCACGCCGTAGCCCGGCGCGAACGGAACCGACGCCAACAGTTCACGACTGCCCGCGTACTCACCGCCCAACGGCTGAATCACCGCACCCAGATCGGGACGCAGCGCGGTCAGCAACGGTCGGGCCACCAGCTCGGTGACCCGACCGCCACCGGTGGGTTCCTCGGTGCCGTTGACCTTCAGCGGCCGCCGATAGAACCCTTTGACGAGGTGGACGCCGTCTGCGGTGAGCAGCGGTCCGACCAGGTTGGGCACGAACATCGGGTCGGGGTCGATCAGGTCGGAGTCGATGAACACCACGATGTCGCCGCTGGTGGCCGCCAGCGACCGCCACAGCGCTTCGCCCTTGCCGGGCTGCGGTGCGACCTCCGGGACCGCCTGTTCGCGGCTGACGACGCGGGCGCCGGCAGCGATCGACCGGATCTCGGTGTCGTCGGTGGAGCCGGAGTCCAGCACGATCAGTTCGTCGACCAGGTTGTCGACCAGCGGCGTGATGCTGTCGATAACCGATTCGATGGTCGCCTGCTCGTTCAACGCGGGCAGCACCACCGAGATGCTGCGACCGGTCTTGTCCTTGGCCGCCAGCAGCTCGGCCACCGTCCACTGCGGCCGGGTCCAGGTGCGCCCGGATAGCCGGGTGTCGCCCGGCGCCGAGACCAGGTCGGTCATGCGAGTCCCCTTACTGTGCGGTTCGGGGCCCGCACGCCCTGGATCGATGCCACCATCTCCAGTACGCGCCGGGTCGGCCCGACCTCGTGAACCCGAAACATCCGGGCTCCGGCGGCCGCCGCCAACGCGGTGGCCGCCAATGTTCCGTCCAGTCGTTCGGTGAGACCCACTCCAAGAGTCTCCCCGATGAAGTCTTTGTTGGAGAGCGCCATCAGCACCGGCCATCCGGTACCGACCAAATCCTCCGTATGTCGCAACAACGCTAGCCCGTGGAAGGTGTTCTTGCCGAAATCATGGGTGGGATCGATCAGCACCCGATCCCGGGCCACCCCGGCCGCCACCGCCCGTTCCGCGGCCGCGGTGACCTCGCTGATCACCGCTTTCACCACCCCGTCGACGCTGGTGCCGTAGCTCACCCGGAAGGGGCGGGTGCGCGGTTGCGCGCCTCCGGTGTGCGAGCAGACCAGCCCTGCCCCGAACTCGGCGGCCACCGCCGGCAGGTCCGGGTCGATCCCGGCCCAGGTGTCGTTGATCAGGTCGGCTCCGGCCGCGCAGGCGCGTTTGGCCACCTCTGCACGCCAGGTGTCCACACTGATCAGCTGGTCGGGGTAGGCGCTGCGCAGCCATTCGATGAACGGCACCACCCGAGCGGTCTCGGTGTCGGCGTCGACGGTCTCCCCCGGCCCAGCCTTGACCCCGCCGACGTCGATGACATCGGCGCCGTCGGCCACGGCGCGGTGCACGGCGGACTTGGCCGCCTCGTCGGTGAACGTGGCGCCCGCGTCGTAGAACGAGTCCGGGGTGCGGTTGATGATCGCCATGATCAGCGCTCGATCAGCCGCCACCGGACGACCGCAGAAGTGGGACTGCACTGCTCCATGGTGCCTGGTGGATGTGCGACCGCAATCGTCAGCCCTGACCCGCCGAAACCGACGTTTCGCAGAGAAAGTCCGAGTAGCGGCCTGCAAAACGTCGGTTTCGGTGCACAAGCAGAAAGGTCAGCCCTGCGGACGCTTGCCCGCCGCCACTTCGGCCGGATAGTCGGCGTAGTAGGGGACGTAGCCCTCGCCGCGGCCGGCCAGCACGTACAGCGGGTCCTCGATCACCGCACCGCCGCCGCCGTAGCCCTGCTCGCGCAGCTCCACCTTGCGACTCTTGAACGTGGTGGTGTGAGCCATCGACGGCACCACCCGCACGAACAGCGGCACCGCGTAGGAGGGCAGCTGGTCACAGACCACGGCCGCCAGCCCCACCCCGTCGAACGTTGCGCCGTCGCGCAGCTTGACCGCGGCCATCCCGGCACGGCCACCGGTACCGGGCACCTCCACCCCGTAGACGGCGCACTCCTCGACCGCCTCGTCGACGCCCAGCGCGGCCTCGACCTGCGTGGTGGCGACGTTCTCACCCTTCCACCGGAAGGTGTCCCCGAGCCGGTCGACGAACGCGGCGTGCCCCATGCCCTGCGGGCGCATCAGGTCACCGGTGTTGAACCAGCAGTCGCCGTCACGGAAGGCGTTGCGCACCAGCTTCTTCTCGTTGGCCTCCGGGTCGGTGTAGCCGTCGAACGGCGAGAACCGGTTCACCGGGCTCAGCAACAGCCCGGGCTGGCCGGCAGGCACCCGTTGCACCCAGCCGTCCGCGCCGCGCAGCGGCAGGCCGGTGTCGGGGTCGTACCGCACGTAGGCCAGCGGCAGCGGATAGACGCCGGTGCTGCGCGGCACGTTGAACACGTTGAGGAAGGCACTGTTGCTCTCGCTGGCGGCGTAGAACTCGCAGACCCTCTTGATGCCGAACCGGTGGGTGAACTCGTCCCAGATCTCCGGCCGCAGCCCGTTGCCGGCGATCACCCGCACCTTGTGCGCACGATCGGTGGGCTTGGCCGGCTGGTTGAGCAGATACCGGCAGAGCTCGCCGATATAGACGAATGCCGTGGCGTCCGCGGCGATCACCTCGTCCCAGAACCGCGAGGCCGAGAACGAGCGGCCCAGAGCCAGCGTGGCACCGGCGTTGAGCACCGACGACACCGCGACCGTCAGCGCGTTGTTGTGGTACAGCGGCAGGCAGCAGTACAGCGTGTCGCTGCCGCGCAGCCGCAGCCCGACGCCCCCGAAGGTCGCCAGGGCACGCAACCACCGGTAGTGCGTCATCACGCTGGCCTTGGGGTAGCCGGTGGTGCCGGAGGTGAAGATGTAGAACGCGGTGTCCTTGGCCAGCACCGCGTTGACGGAGGCGGGGTTGCCAGCCGGTGCGGTGGCGGACAGCCGCCGGAACTCCTCGATGGTCACGGGCACGTCGGTGCAGCCGCATTCCTTGACCGGATCGACCAGGTCGGACTCCGCAATCAGCAGGGTGGCGCTCAGCACGCCCAGACTGTGGGCCAGCACGTCCCCGCGCTGGTGGTAGTTGAGCATGCCGGCGACCCCACCGCATTTGGCGACCGCCAGCATCATCAGCACCGCGTCCGGGGAGTTGCGCAGCATGATCCCGACGACATCGCCGTGACCGACGCCGCGCGCGGCCAGTACGGCGGCGTAGCGGTTGACGGTCTCGTTGGCTTCGCGATAGGTCAGTTGCTGCTCCCCGAACCGGATGAAGACCCGGTCACCGACTTGGGCCGCGCGGTCCTGGAAGACCTTGCCGATCGAGGCCTTGGAGGTGGGGCGGGCCCGTAGTCCGGTCCACAGCCCGCGCAGGATGGTCGGCCCGTCTGCCAACAGGCGGGGGGTACGGGCCAGAACGTCGACCAGTCCCACGTGGGTGACGGTGCCGGAGTCGTGGTCGGACACGTTATCGCCTCATTTCGCCGAAAATCGAGAGCTTAGCCGGTACCGGCGGTACCGGGTGAACAGGCGTCCAGCGCCGCCTCCAGCTCGCCGAACACCAGCAGGCGATCCATCGCACGCCGGGACACGAACCCGGTGTCGATGAGCCCCGACAGCCACGTCCACAGCCCCTCGTAGTGGCCGTCGGGATCCAGCAGCACCACCTCTTTGTCGTGCATGCCCAGATACCCGGCGGTCCATGTTTCGAACAGCTCTTCCAGCGTGCCGATGCCGCCGGGAAGGGTCAGGAAGGCGTCGGCGCGATCGTCCATCGCCTGTTTCCGCTCGCGCATGGTGTCGGTGACGATCAGTTCGTCGGCGTCGACATCGGCCACCTCGCGGTGCAGCAGCGCCTTGGGGATCACCCCGACGGTATGTCCGCCGCGCTCGCGGGCGGCCACGGCGAGCGCGCCCATAGCCGAGACGTTGCCGCCTCCCCACACCAGCGTCCAACCCCGCTCGGCGATCGCCGCGCCGACCTTGGCGGCCAGCGCCAGCAGTGCCGGATCGCTGGGGCCCGACGCGCAGTAGACACAGACCGCCCATTCGCTCGACCGCACACCGAAAGGCTATCGGGCAGTTGGCTCAGACCGTAAACTCTCGGCGATGCCGATCCGGTGGAACGTCCCCGAGCATTCGGCGGCGTTGCATCGGCTCACCGCAGCGCTCGATCCCGGCGGGGCCCGGGCCGGCGCGGTGGTGCTCGGTCCCGACGGGTGCGGCAAGTCCACCCTGGCTCGGTTAGCGGCCGAGGATTACGCCGACCGCCATCCCGGGACCCGGGTGTGCTGGGTGATCGGCACCCCCGCCGAGCGCAACGTGCCGTTCGGCGCCTTCAGCCATCTGGTTGCGGTGGCCGACCTCGGCAAGCCTGCCGCGCTGCTGCGGGCGGCGCGCGCGTCGTTGGTCGAGACGGGGGGCGAGCTGCTGCTGGTGGTCGACGACGCCCATCTGCTCGACATCTTGTCGGCGACGCTGGTCTACCAGCTGGCGCTGGCCGGGTCGGCCCGGGTGATCGTCACCGGGCGCGCGGGCTGTTCCCCTGCGCCTCCGCCGCCGATCACCGCGCTGTGGGGCGACGATCTGCTGACGCGCATCGACATCACGGCCGCTGATGAAGCGGGTGAGGCCGGTCGCGACGTGGACGCCTTCGTGGCGGGGTTGCCGGCCGACGCGCGCGCGGTGCTGGACTACCTGGCCGTCTTCGAGCCGCTGGCGCTGGTCGACCTGATCGGCCTCACCAGCGCTGACGCGGTCCGCCAGGCCGAGGAGCTGGGCGCGGTGGAGACCCGCGCTCGCGGTGGCCGAGAACCGGACCCGGTGGTCTACACCGCTCACCCGCTGTTCGCCGAGCGGGCCCGCGACGCGCTGGGGGCCGATGGTGCCCGCGCTCGGCGCACCGAGGTGGTGCGGGTGCTGGCGGCCCGGCCCTGCGCACACGTCGGCGAACAGCTGCGGCTGGCGGCGCTGGCCGCCGACAGCGACGCGCCCCAGCCCGCCGCGGACGTGGTGGACGCGGCCCAGCAGGCGCTGCGGCTGGGCGATCTGCGACTGGGTGAGCAGCTGGCCCGGCACGCCCTGGATCGGTCGGACGGACTGGCGGCCCGACTGGCGCTGGCGCACGCGCTGGGCTGGCAGGGCCGCGGACGCGACGCCGACGCAGTGCTGGCGGCCGTCGACCCGGCCGGTCTCAGCGAGCCGGAGTTGATGTCCTGGGCGCTGCCGCGGGCCGCCAATCAGTTCTTCATGCTGGGCGAGCCCGAACGCGCCACCGCCTTCCTGGCGGCCACGCGTGGCCGGGTGACCGGCTTGGCCCCGCGCATCACCCTGGACGCGCTCGGCGCCACCTTCGCAATGAATGCCGGCAACATCGGCCGCGCCGTCGAGGCCGCCACCGCCGTACTGGCCGACCCGGCCGCCGACGACATGGCGGTGGCCTGGGCGGGCAGCGCCGCGGCCCTGTGCGCGGCGCGGTCCGGCCGATTCGACGACGTCGGCGCGCTGGCCCGCCGTGCGCTGGACGCCGAACATCCCGGGGTGCTGCGGTTCACCGTCGGGCTGGCCGAGATCACCACCCTGTTGATGGCCGACCGGCTCGCCGAGGCGCGCGAGCTGGCCTGGCAGTTCACCGATTTCGCCGAGCTCTCCCAGCCTGGCCGGGCGATCGGCGAGGTGCTGGTGGCGCAGGTGCTGATCGCGGCCGAAGAGTACGACGCCGCGACCAAACTGCTGGCGCCGGCCGCGGCCACCCTGGAACGCACCGGCTACTCCTGGGGACCGCTGTCGCTGACGCTGCTGGCCACCGCGCTGGCCCGCCAGTCCGACATCGCCGGCGCGGCAAAGGCGTTGAGCCGGGCCGAATCCCGGCACGGCACCAAGTCGGCGCTGTTCGCTCCGGAGCTGGGGGTGGCGCGGGCTTGGCAGCGGGCCGGCATGCGCGATCAGCATGGGGCGATCGCCGCGGCCCGGGAAGCCGCGCGGATGGCCGAGCGCACCGGGCAGTCGGCGGTGGCGTTGCAGGCCTGGGACACCGCCGCCCAGCTCGGCGACGCCCGGGCCGTCGACTCGCTGAGCCGGCTGTGCGAGGAGGTCGACTGCGCGTTCGGCCGGACCGCGCTGGACCGGGCCCGTGCCTTGCTGTCGCCCTGAGTGCACACTCAACGCCGCGGTTGCACACTCAACCGCTGCCCACGCCGCGATCCTCCACCGGTGCTCACCGTCAACGGATCCCCATCGGCCGCCGAATGCCGTTGATTGTGCAACCGCGGCGTTGACTGTGCATCCAGACCCCGGGCGGAGCCGGGCGGGGCGAGTCGCCGCGGCGGTGCTCAGCCGCTGAGGAAACCGCGCAGCAGCTCGGCCACGGCACTGATCTGCTCGACCGGGACCCGCTCGTCGACGGTGTGGGCGAGGTTGGGGTCACCGGGGCCGTAGTTGACCGCGGGGATGCCGCGAGCGGCGAACCGGGACACGTCGGTCCAGCCGTACTTGGCCCGAACCTGTCCGTCAGCGGCGGCCACCAGCGCGGCGGCGGCGGGTGCGGTGAGCCCCGGCAGGGCGCCGGCGGCCGCGTCGGTCTGCTCGATCTTGACGTGCAGGCCGTCGAAAACCTCCTGCACGTGGATCAGTGCCTCGTGGGGCGTGCGGTCCGGGGCGAAGCGGAAGTTCACGGTCACGCTCGCGGCATCGGGGATGACGTTGCCGGCCACCCCGCCGTCGATGCGCACCGCCGACAGGCCCTCGCGGTAGACGCAGCCATCGATGTCGATACTGCGCGGCTGGTAGGCAGCCAGCCGATTCAGCACCGCCCCCAGGTTGTGGATGGCGTTGTCGCCCAGCCAGGACCGGGCCGAATGCGCCCGGGTGCCGGCCGCGGTGACGACGACCCGCAGCGTGCCCTGGCAGCCGGCCTCGATGTAGCCGCCGGTGGGCTCGCCGAGGATGGCGAGGTCAGCCGCCAGCCAGTCCGGCAGGTTGCGTTCGATGCGCCCCAGCCCGTTGGCGGCTGCCTCGATCTCCTCGCAGTCGTAGAACACGCAGGTCAGATCGTGCACGGGCTCGGTGAGGGTGGCGGCCAGGTGCAGGAAGACGGCGACGCCGGATTTCATGTCGACGGTGCCGCAACCGTGCAGCACGTCACCCTCGTCGGCGGTGGTGGTGCGCCGGCTGGGCAGATTGCCGGCCGCCGGCACGGTGTCCAGATGCCCGGCCAGCAACACCCGGTTCGGGCGCCCCAGGTGGGTGCGGGCCAACACCGCGTCACCGTCGCGAATGATCTCGAAGCCGGGCGCCTGCGCCCGCAGCGCGGCTTCGACCTGGTCGGCGATCAGCGCTTCGTGCCGCGACTCGCTGGGGATGTCCGCCAGCGCGGCGGTCAGGGCAATCGGGTCGGAGTGCAGGTCCAGCACGGACTCAGCCTAATGGGTGCGCTTCCCCGCCGAGCAGACGCAGAATCGCACGTAAGGGGCCGCGAATAGGCGATTCTGTGTCTGCTCGCGGCAAAAGGTAGCCTGACCGGCGTGACTGGAGCTTCGGGCGTCGGGGTAGCGACGCTGGCCGCGGACGGATCTGTGCTCGACACCTGGTTTCCCGCACCGGAGTTGGGCGGCTCGGGCCAGCCTGGGACCACCCGCCTTGGCGCGGACGAAGTGCCCGCCGAGCTGGCCGGGTTGCTCGGCGCCGACGAGGATCGCGACACCGAGACGGTCGCGGTGCGCACCGTTATCGGGTCGCTCGACGACACCGCCGTCGACGCCTACGACGCCTACCTGCGCCTGCACCTGCTGTCGCACCGACTGGTGGCGCCGCACGGGCTCAACGCCGGCGGACTGTTCGGCGTGCTGACCAACGTGGTGTGGACCAACTACGGGCCGTGTGCCGTCGAGGGCTTCGAGTCGACCCGCGCCCGGTTGCGCCGCCGCGGCCCGGTGACGGTCTATGGGGTGGACAAGTTCCCCCGCATGGTCGACTACGTACTGCCGTCCGGCGTGCGCATCGCCGACGCCGACCGGGTGCGCCTCGGTGCGCACCTGGCGTCGGGGACCACGGTGATGCACGAAGGATTCGTCAACTTCAACGCGGGCACGCTGGGCGCCTCCATGGTCGAGGGCCGCATCTCGGCGGGCGTGGTGGTCGGTGACGGCTCCGATGTCGGCGGCGGCGCTTCGATCATGGGAACGCTGTCCGGCGGTGGGACCCAGGTGATTTCGATCGGCAAGCGCTGCCTGCTGGGTGCGAACGCCGGGCTGGGCATCCCGCTGGGCGACGACTGCGTGGTCGAGGCCGGGTTGTACGTCACCGCCGGAACCAAAGTCACCCTGCCCGACGGCAACACGGCCAAGGCCCGCGATCTGGCCGGCGGCAACAACCTACTGTTCCGCCGCAACTCGCAGACCGGCGCGGTCGAGGTGGTGGCCCGGGACGGCCAGGGCATCGCGCTCAACGAGGACCTGCACGCCAACTAAAGCAGCACGTCTTCCGGCTCCCGCTCACTGGGCTGCGGCCAGGGCTGGGAACCGGCCGGGGATTGCGGCGACCGCAGCCGCGCATGAGATGAGGGCTACAGCATCGCCCTGCTGATCTTGTCGCTGTCTTTTCCGATCGTCTTGCAGTAAGCGCTGACCGCCACCTGCGTTCCCGACAGCTCCAGGTTCGAGGGCTCGCCGCCCTTTTTGTCCTTGAGCATCTTGGAGATCTCGGAGCGCTGCTTCTCATCGGTGTGGCCGTTGAACTCTCCGCAGGTGGTGTCGCCACCTTTGTTGATGACCTTGTCCACCGCCGAACAGCCGCCGAGCAGGACCGCCGCGCAGGCGAGGGCGGCGGCAGCGGCGAGACTGAATCGGTTCCTAGGCTTCACGGGCACACCCCTCTGGTTTCGATTCGCGCAAGCGGAGCCTACGTCAGCAGCGCCTTCTTGAGTACCTTTCCCATGGCGTTGCGCGGCAGGGCATCCACAATCCGTACGTCGCGAGGCCGCTTATGCGCCGAAAGCTGTTGACCGACATAGTCGATCAATTCGGCGGGTTGCGCGGGAACGTCCGCCGAGGCGACCACGAACGCGACGATCCGCTGCCCCAGGTCTTCGTCGGGCAAGCCGACGACGGCCACTTCGGCAACCGCGGGATGGCCCAGCAACGCCGTCTCGATCTCACCGGCCCCGACCCGGAAGCCGCCGGTTTTGATCAGATCGACCGATTCACGGCCGACGATCCGATGCATGCCGTCGCCGTCGATCACCGCCACATCCCCGGTGCGGTACCACCCATCGGCGTCGAACGCCTCGGCGGTGGCGTCGGGCCGGTTGAGATAGCCGTTGAACAGCGTCGGCCCCCGCACCGCGAGCCGGCCGATCGTCGCGCCGTCGTGCGGCACCGGGCCGCCGTCGTCAGCGACGAGCTTGGTCTGCACCCCATGCAACGGCAGGCCCACCCATCCCGGGCGCCGCTCGCCGTCGACCCGGGTGCTCACCGTGATCAGCGATTCGGTGCTGCCGTATCTCTCGATGGGGGCATGACCGGTCTGGGCGACGAGGGCGTCGAACACCGGGACAGGAAGTGCCGCGCTGCCCGAGACCAACAGCCGAGCGGGCCGCAGCGCTGCGGCAGCGCCTGCGTCGGCCACCACCCGCGACCACACGGTGGGCACCCCGAAATACAGCGTGCCGCGTGCTGCCGCGTATGCCTCCGGCGTCGGCTTCCCGGTGTGCACGAAGCGATTGCCCACCCGCAACGAACCCAACAGGCCCAAGACCAAACCGTGCACGTGGTACATCGGCAGGCCGTGCACCAGCACGTCATCGGGGCTCCATTGCCAGGCCTGCGCCAGCGCGTCGAGGTCCGCGGCCAGCGCCCGCCGGCTCAGCTGCACACCTTTGGGCGGTCCGGTGGTGCCGGAGGTGTAGATGATCAACGCGGTGTCGCCAGGGTCCTGCTGCGGTTCTGATGCGCAGCTTGATGATCCGGCGCGCGCCGGGAAATGCGGGAGGCCGGCGAGGTCATCGGGCCGCTCCCCCAGCCACGCCCGCGCACCCGAGTCACGCAGGATGTGCTGGCGTTCAGCGACGCCGACGTCAGCGGGCACCGGCGCCACTGGCACCCCGGCGAGCAGGCAGCCGGTGACCGCCAGCACGGTCTGCGCCGTGGGGGTGGCCAACACCGCGACCGTCGTCACCCCGGCAAGATCTTCGCGCACTGCCGCGGAGGCGGCACTCAACTCAGCACGGCTCAGCACTGTGTTGTCGATACGCACCGCATCGGCGATGTCCGAGATGGTCGAGCCGTCGGCAACCAGCGAGGTCAGCAGCATCTGGGGGACGTTACCCGGTACGCAGGGTGGACCCAGCCGACCGACCGAACGGCAGCCGACCGCCATAAGTGGTATCACCGAATTGCTTCCCTTAAATTTGTGGGTAACTCCTCACCGAGAGGTACTCCCATGCACGACCAGTCCCCCCAGCGGCACGGCACCGCTCGCGGCCAGCGGTTGCCACGCAACCAGCAGCGCGACCGGGTGCTGCGGTTGGTGGGCGCTGCCAGTGGTGCCGTCGACGCCGCTGAGCTCGCCGAGCGGATGAACCTGCACGTCACCACCGTGCGGTTCCACCTCGATGCCTTGTGCGACGACGGGGCAGTCGCCAGGACCCGGATCAAACGCGACGGCGTCGGACGGCCCCGCACCGGCTACGTGGCGGTCCGGGACCGGCTGGATTACCGCAGCCTGGCCGAGATATTGGCGATGGAGCTCGGCGAGACGGCCGCCGAGCGCCAGGAACGCGCCGAACGGGCGGGCGAACGTTGGGCCGACCGGATCGTGGCCTCCGACGACTCCGTCGCCGAGGGGCCCGCCACGCCCAGCGGATCGACCCCCGACGCCGGCATCGATGAGTGCGCCGACCGGATCGCGGGGATCTTCGCGCGGATGGGGTTCGGCGCCGAACTCACCGCGGCCGAAGACGGCGACGGCAGCCGACGCACGATCCTGCTGCACGCGTGTCCGGTTCGCGACTTGGCGCGGGTGCACCCGGAGGTCAGCTGCGCCATGCACCGGGGCCTGCTGCGGGGGCTGCTCAACGCCGAGAACGCTCCCGGCGACAGCGCTGAGTTGGAACCGTTCGCCGAACCGGAGATGTGCATCGCCAGGGTAATCGGCCGCTGACCCGGCCGGCTCGACACGGAATCGTCAATCCGCGTCGTCGGCGAATTCACCGAACGCTTGGTAGACGCCGGGAATCTGCTGCCGAAGGTCGCGGTGCTGCGGGTTCAGCTCGTCGAGGACTTCCTGGCGATGAGTTATACCCTCCAGGGTATCCAGTTCACAGGATGCGCCCAGATACGCCGCCGCGCTCGGTCACCCGATGCGGCGCCGGTCAGAAGATGCCGGCCAGGTCGCTTGAGATCGACGTCAGGGTTTGCTGGAGCACCATGAACTCGATGCCGATCGCGGCCGTAACCAACCCGGTGTCGGCGGCCAGCGGCCCGACGATGGCCTGGAGCGGGTCACTGAAGATGTTCTCGGCGAACATGTTCAGGTCGTAAGCCGGGATGTTGACCAACAGCGACGTGAGAATGTCGGCCGTGGGCAGCAGCGTCGAGTACCCCTGCGAGAACGCCGCCGTCAACCCGTTGACGACGTCGGTGAAGCTCGGCACGGAGCCACCAGCGCCGCTTCCCGCGAACAGATCCGAGAACACATCCGACGAGTCAGCCGTCGACGCCGGATGCGTCAGATCGTCGACGAACGCCTGGAAGCCCTGATCCAAGGCCGGGCCCATGTTGTTGATCGCCGTCGTCAGCTGCGCCATCGACGGGAACAGCCCGAAGGTGGTGGCCACATTGGCCTGCCCGACGTCCCAGCCCTCGTTGTCGGGGTTGTCGTAGCCCAGGTTGACGATCTGCGTCAGCGCGGGGTTCAGCAGGTCGACCAGCGGCTTACCCACCAGCGGGATGCCCTCGAACAGCCGCAGCAGCGGCAGCACCTGATCGTCGGCCATTGGGATCATGTAGTAGGTGGTGTTGCCGTCGTAGTCGGAGGTGGTCGGCAGCTGGATTGCGTTGTCCAGCTGGGCGTCGGTGAGGAGCCGGTAGGTGGGGTGGACATAGAGCAGGCCCAGGACCGCGTTGAGGTCGGCCAGGACGTTCAGCGTGTACTTCGGGAAGTCGGCGAAGCCGTCGTACTCCTGGGTGTAGATGTCGGTCTGGTAAATGCTGTCTGCCGGGGTCGCACCGTCGAACGTGATGCCCAGCGCGGGCAGACTCAGCGGGGCGAAACGTTCCAGGAGTCCGCCGTCGGGATTGCTCGGATTGCCCACCAAGACGAACTTCACCGCGTCGGCGGCGATGCCATCCTGCTCCAGCTCCGGCATCACCATCCCGGCGATCGTCGAGCTCTGCGACTCCCCGTAGACCGCCACGGTGTTACCCGCGGCGACGCTGTCTTCGATATAGGTCTTGAGCATCGTGGCGCCCTGGACGAACGATTGATCGAACGTCAGGCTCTTGACACCGGTATAGATCGGCGAGCCGCCCTCGGGAGTGAACACACCCTGAGAGTCCGCGCCGGGCAGGATCCGTTGGATGAACAGGTCGTCGGCCTGCTGCACGTAATCGGGAAACTTCACCGACGCCTGCGGAATCGGGGTACCGGTGCCGCCGACAACCAGCCCCACCAGGTTATTCACCGAGTCCTGTGCGCCACCGGCCAGCAGCCGAACCGCCTGCTGCTGGATGATCGAGGGAGCCGGTGCGATCGGCGTAACTGCGACGAGACCGGCACCCACCAGGCAGACACCCGTGGTGACATAGGAGCGAAGTGCTAGCGACATGAGATTTCCTTAGATTCGACGACCGGTCAATAATTGGGCAGTTCGGCACGCCCGATCAAGACCATTGCGCACCAATTTGCACTTTTTCGAAGTGCACAATGCACAATTTTCGCTACGCTGCGCCGGTGTGGAAGCGACCCTCGAAACAGATCCGCGATCTCATGCGCCGAGGCGCCGAGATGATGGTGAACATGGCCCCGGAGCAGCTCGACGAGCTACAGCGGGCAACGCTTGAGTCGGAATACATGCAGGTCATCGGCGGCGATCCGATACTGGCCGCGGCCATCCGCCGAGGAATCTGGTCCACGCTGCTGCACTGGGCGGCCGCCAATATCAGCCGTCCGGGTGAGCCGGTCGCGGCGAATACCGGCGAACTCTCGGACATCGCACGCGGCATCGCACGCCGTGGCCTGAGGTCACCGACGTCGGTCGATGCCTACCGGCTCGGACAGAACATGGCCTGGCAGTTTTGGATGGAGATCGCATTCGGGTTGACCTCGGATCCGGCCGAGCTGCGCGAGTTGCTCGAGGTGTCGGCACGGTCGATGACCTCATTCATCGACGCCACAGTCACCGAGGTCTATCGGCACCTACAGCTCGAACGGGACGAACTCGCCAGCGAAGCGCATGCCGAACGCCGGCACATCGTCGCGCAAATCCTCAGCGGCAAGGCAATCCCCCGACAAGCCGAAGGCCAGCTCGGTTACCACCTGGGCCAAGAACACACCGCAGCCATCGTCTGGGGTGACGAGTCGGACATCGACCCGAGTGACCTGGACTGCGCTACCGAGGCGTTGTGGCCCACGCCGGAGATGCGTCCGATGTTGTCCGTGCGGATCGGCCCCGCTACCCGATGGGTGTGGCTGCCGGGTGTCGGAAGCCTCGATGTACCAAGGATTTCGGCGGCGATCGGCGAACTTCCCGGCGTCCGGATCGCGCTGGGAATCCCGGCATCCGGGGTGGCAGGTTTCCGGCGCAGTCATCTCGACGCGGTCGCTACCCAGCGCATGATGATGAAGCGTCGCTCGTCCATGCAGGTCGCCAACTTCGCCGATGTCGAACTCGTCGCGCTGGTTACCGCGGACGCGGCTCAGGCCGATCGATTCATCAAACACACCCTCGGTGATTTCGCTTCTGTCGACCGGGAACTCCAGGAAGCCGTCCTGGTCTACGTCCACGAACAGTGCAACGGTTCTCGAGCCGCCGAGCGACTGTTTACCCATCGAAACACGTTGTTGCGCAGGATTTCCCACGCCGATGAACTACTACCTCGGCCGCTGGCCGAAAACAGCGTCAGTGTCGCGGTAGCCCTCGACGCGCTGCGCTGGCGTGACGGCGGGACTTAGCGGCCCGAGTAGGCCACGGCGATCTCGGCGGCCAACCGCGCATTGGCCAGCACCAGCCCGTAACCATCGGTTCCCAGCCGGGCGCGAGCGCGCAGCACCGCGGCAGCCTGTTTCGGGGTCTGGACCCACCAGTCGAGCGGGTAGCCGGAGTCGGCGAGGTAGAACGCCGAAGCGGTCGGTGCGATAGCCGATCACCCCCACCGACAGCGTCTCCAACCGCTCCAACGTTGCGCCGATGTCCAGAATCGACTTCACGCCCGAACACACGACCAGCACCGGGGTGCGCGACAGTGTGGTCAGGTCCGCGGACTCGTCGTAGCTGTCCCGCGCTCCGCGATGCACACCGCCCAACCCACCGGTGGCGAACACCGTGATGCCGGCCGCCGCCGCCAGATGCGCCGTGGCGGCGACCGTGGTCGCACCGTCGCCGGCCACCGCGGCCAGCATCGCGATCTCGCGGACGCTGACCTTGATCGCCGTGCCCCCGATGGCGATGCGGTGCAGCGCATCATCGTCGAGGCCGATGTGCGGCTGGCCGTCGATGATCGCAATGGTGGCGGGGACCGCCCCGCCGGCACGCACCGCGTGCTCGATGGCGCGGGCGATGCGCAGATTGTCCGGACGCGGCAGTCCGTGGCTGATGATCGTGCTCTCCAGCGCCACCACGGGCCGGCCGGCGGTCAACGCATCGGCGACCTCAGGATGGATGCGCATCCGCTCAGCCTATGGCGCGCGGCGATCTGAGCGCATCGCTCGTGTCGGGGCACGCTGGTAGCGTCCGCGACTGTTCAGCGGGTTCATGCGGCGGTTCCAGCTTCGCCTCTCCTGCGTCGAGCCTCGCTGAACCACCGGGAGTGGGAGGTGCCATGGTCGACCGGCGACGCAGGTGGCCGGGCTGTTTTGCCGCGGTCACGGCGGCTCTGCTGATCGCGGCACCGCCCGCCACCGCGGATCCGGTTCCGGTCGGTGCGGACGACGGACCGGCCGAGCTGGCCATGCTGGGCACGTTGCCGATCAAGGGCCGCGCGCCCAAGACCAGCTACTCGCGCGCGCTGTTCGGCGAGGCGTGGGGCGACGACGTCACGGTGCCCGGCGGGCATAACGGCTGCGACACCCGCAACGACATCCTGCGCCGCGACCTGGTCGACATCGAGATCAAGCCGAGCACCACCGATTGCGTGGTGTCATCCGGCGTCTTGAACGATCCCTACACCGGTACCGCGATCGCCTTCCAGCGCGGTCGGGGCACCTCCCAAGCGGTGCAGATCGATCATGTGGTGGCGTTGTCGGATGCCTGGCAGAAAGGCGCTCAGCAGTGGGATGAGCTCACCCGCCGCAACTTCGCCAACGATCCGCTGAACCTGCTGGCCACCAGCGGGCCGATCAACGAGCAGAAGGGCGACGGCGACGCGGCCACCTGGCTACCGCCCAACAAGTCCTACCGCTGCGGCTATGTTTCCCGGATCGTCGCGGTGAAGTCCGGCTACGGCCTGTGGGTGACCCAGGCCGAACACGACGCAATCGAGCGGATTCTCACCGGCGAATGCGGGGCGCCGGCAGGCTAACCCAGCCGGGCCGCCGCCGCGGCTGTGGCCGGACCGCCAACATGGGAGGACATGGAATGCGGCATTACGACAGCTCAACGCGATGCCTCCGGATCTAGAAGCTTCCGTTGGCGTCACGGTCGGCATGAACGTCACTCCCCCGGTACCGTCAGTGCAGCGTCGGGCAATAATGCCTGAGCAGTACCCGGGAAAGTTGCTCACCGCGCACCGTAATCGCCTGAATATCTGGCCAGTCCATTGGCGCGAAGTTGGTCGGAAACCGCTCAACCTGTTCTCGGGTCACCAGATCATTCACCGGAACAGGCAATTTGGTATCGACCATCCCCAGGTAGGCGTGAACGAACCCTTGGATCTGCCCGCTCTCGCCAGCCAGATGGATCCGGGTACGGGCAGCATCCTGGGTCTTGCCGTAGGTGATGTCGAAGGCCTGCTTCAAGCGCATCGGCAAGAAACGCGCCGCTCCTCGGGTGGCGCGGCCGCGGCCGGCGTCAACGGCAATGAGATAGTCCAGGTCGTAGACGTGGTCACTATGTTGAGGTGAGCGGCCAGGCAGCAGCGGCGAGAGGCCGAGATTGTCGTACACACCGCCATCGGTCATCACCAGCTGCCGACGATGCACCGCACCTCGGTGATCGCGAAATTCGTAGTGCCGTATCAACGCGGGCAGCAGCGCCGGATACGCCGCCGAGGCCGCGACCGCTTCGGCCACCGGCACCGCGGTGGTGATCACACCGTAGGCCGAACACGAGGTGACCTGGCTGCCGAACCGCACGGCATTGCCTGAGGCCATATCGGTGGCCGACAACACGGTTGCCAGATCCGGGTGGGTCACCTCCCCCAATAGCCGCTGCCCGAACGGGCGGGCACCAAGGGCAGCCACCAGACTATCGGTGCGGCTGTGCGAGCGCGCCCGATTGTATACCAGCGCCCTGCCGACGCTGCCCACATTGCGCACCGCGGCCGCCGGGGTGAACGTTCGCCGCACCAACTCGGCCTGTAAGCCTGAGAGCAGCAGAGCGATGACGGACTCCTCGAAATCCGCGAAATCCTCTGGTCCGTAAGCCCACATCGCGGCGAGCAGGCTGCCGCCGCTGATACCCGACACCACTCGCACGTGGCGCAGCAAGTCACAATCGGCCAACGCTCGCAGGCACCCCAGCCCGAATGCGGTGGCTCGAAACCCGCCACCGGACAACGCCAATCCGATCCTGGGTGCCGCGCTCACGGCCCCAGCCCTAATGCTCGACGCCACCAGGGCGCCCCACGCTCACCGGCCCACGGAGGTTGATAAAACCCCCCGGGGAAGCCCCCATTGACCACCACGGTCTTGCCCTGGCCTAAGGCCGCCAGACGATTGACCTGATCGTCACGGTCCACCACCCGCACGTACACGTTGGGCACCTCACCGTCCCCACGCCACCGTTCCCAGGTCGGCTCGTCGCCGCCTAGGATCAGCATCAAGGCACGCCGTCCGGTTCCCGAAGGCGACACAATCCAGCCCATGCCCGCTTCATCGGTGGGGCTGGGCCGCGCCGGCCCGTAGGGATGGGTGTGCCACATCCCGACGAACCCCACACGATTGATCGAACGTTTACGGTGGTGCTCGACAAGATCCTGGGTTCCGTGGGTGCCGTGCGCGAAAAGCAGTGCCGACAAATGACTATCAGGGGACGGGCCAGCCGCGGTGTCAATGTAGACGCAACCCACCGCCTCATCGAACGAGCCCAGCAGCATCCCGCCGGTCTCAATCCGCGCGCCCCGGGTACGCCCCCCGCGGCGCGTCTCTGCCCGCATCTCGGCCAACGCGGCCGCAGCGATACGCACCTCGTAGCGGCTGTCAGTGATCACATGATCGTTAGGCCAACGCCACCAATGCTGTCTCGCCTCCGCACGGCCGGTTCCGGGCAACGCGATCGCGACCGCCGCCATAGGGTCCTCACGTTCGGGATCGGCCAACTCGTTGATCGCCGCCCAGAGCACGCTCGAGGCCAATGCGGTGGTTTGCATCGCCGAGCCGGTGAACGTCGGCGAGGAACACCCGGGCTCGGGCACGAACATCTCGGTGCGTGGCGGATCGGGAAAGAAGTCCTCGGCGATTTCGCTGACCAACACCGAGCCCTGGTTCGCGTGAGCATCGATGGCGATGCGCCGCAGAATGTCGTGCGCACTGCCGGTGGCGCCCGGGCGCGACACGATGCTTATGGCGCGCACCGCGTCGTGGCCAAACAGTCCAGTGATCACCGGTGGCCACTGCTCACGCGCGCCAGTGCGAGCTGCTTCGATCGCAGCCCGCACACCCACGTCGGCGGTCGAGTCGATCACCAGGTCGTACTCGGGTACCTGGGGGTGCTCAGCGGTGAACATGCCTATCACGTCGCACACCCGAAATTCCACTTTCAGGTCCGACCGCAGGGCACCCAATCGGCCGGCCAACTGTCGCGCTTTTGAGCGGCCAATGTCCAAGTCGCGGTAGGGCTGGCGGATCAGGATGCCGGGTTTGACCACACCATTGTCGACCACAGTCAAGGCGCTCACGCCGGCCCGCACGCAGTGCTCGGCTATCGGCGCGCCGAGCGCACCGCATCCAAGCACCAGAACCCTCTTGTCGCGCAGCCATGCCGCCGGGGTGTTGGCGTCGCGGCGGTTGGTGACCTCCGGCCGATCTTCATGGATCACCATCCAGCGCACCTCGGCGTTGTCGATCCATGAATTGGCCAGCTTCGTGGCCCTGTCGATCAGTGATTCATCTTCGAGATCCTCGATCTCGCGTAGCAGATCCATGATCTCCGCGCCGAAGTCGTCGAATTTCCAGGCGGTGACGTGTGCCAGCCTACGCGCCCCTTCTACGCGCCGGGCCGGAGTTCCGAGCATCATCACCACGGGCGCAGTGTTGTCGAGACCGGCCTTCCTAGCGAGCGCTGTGTTGAATGTGCCCACTTTAGTAATCGACCAAAGCAGTTCCTCACGGCGATAACCAAACTCGTGCAAATTCGCCACCAGGTCGGCGCCCTTGTCCGGGTATTCCATCGACAGTTCATCACTGACCAACACCAACGGAGCCACGATGAAGGGGAGCCCAGCGTCGTCGGTGGGCGCGAAGTCATCACCGAAGACCCGGGCGTCCATCTCCTGAAGCGATAGCCACTCGGCGACATCCAGTCGGTCCCCGGATCTGATGCACCAGGCGAACAGTTGAGCGGTCTGCCCCGAGATAATCGAATCACCCCATGGCACAAGGTCACCGACGTCGGCGCGAATCACCAGGAACCCGGCCCGCTCGTTGTGATAGGTGACCGGCGGGTGCAGTGGCTGCCCGTCAGGATCGAGCGTCCCGGCCGCGGCGTTCTCGAGCCAGCTGGTCAGCCTCTCGATGAATCCCCGCATCCCATCGGCGGGGTTCCATTCGACCGACGACGCTGCATACAGGCACAGGTAGCGGGCCCACTGGACGTGTGGGGTACCCGCCCAGCGGCGGTGACTCGCCCACACTGACGGCGGCCGAAATGGATACTTGTCGGATACCCCGATCTCGAAGCGTTCGCGCTGGCGCACAGTGATGCCGGCACCTACCGTCTGAATCCCGCGGGTATCTAACGAGACGTCAATGATCAGATGGTCGTCAGTGTGGCGTGAGCCAATGACCGTGACAGCACCGCCGCTGGCCGCGGCCAGCTCCTCGATTTGCCGAAGTGCCAGTTCCCTCAACGACCGAAACCCACAGGCGTATCGGGCGCCTTGGCATCGCCGCGGTCGGCCTCGATCGCCTCGCGCACTCGGTCGGGCCCGGACCGGGAATCTGCTCCGGCGGTATAAACGCCCGGCATAGCGGTGACGACCTCGGCGGCGACGGTGGCTGCGGCCGCGGCCACCGCCGCGAGGCGCGAACGGCCACCGGCGCCGGCCAGTGCGGCACTGCGCAGGGACTTGGTGTCGGTGGCGATACTGGCGTCCAACACGGTCGTACCGAGAGCGCCGACGCCGAACACCACCGGTGACGGCGACGCCTCGTCACCCCACGACATCGTGCAGATCAGCTGATCCTCCGCAGTCTCCATGTATCGCTCGGCGGCCATCCGATGCGGCGGGTTGGCACCGTCAACGTCACTGGCCGGAATCACCGCGCTACTGGCCACGATCACCGATCCGGTCCGGGCGTGACGCTCGAACGCCTCGAGCACGTCGGACTGCAAGTGCTCCTGCCCGTCCCCGTCACGTTCATACATCACACGTTTCGAACAATGATGCGGCGCAAGAAGCACATTCCACTCCAGATACTGCTGCCGCTCCTTGTACTCGCTGTAGTTAAAAATCTTCATGAGGGTGTCGTGGGCAAGGTCGCCGAACAGCAGCACCTTCCCGTCGACGCCGGATTCGTCGGTCAAGGTCACCTGCATCGCCAGCGACGTCTCGTTGCGCGCGGCGGCGCAGTCATCCTTGAACGGTGCATGGACGAACGCTTCGAAGCGCCCGGCGCACTCGTGCCCGTCGAGCACCGTCAACGCTTGCCCGGGCCAGGCTTTGTACTCATCGGGTAGCTCGTCGTAGGGGTGCTCCTCGTGCTCGTCGTCGTAGCCGATCACCACGATGCGATCACCACTGGCCGGCATCGACCCTGCAGCCAAGGCCGACTTGGTCGCCTCGATGCGCCGCTCGGACTCTTCCCTGAACGCGATCGCGTCCGCGCACGGATCGGGGGCGTCCGGGTCATTGAACTCACGCCACAACCTCGGCGTCGACCACAACTCCCCGATCTGTACTTGGTCCAGCAAATCGGCGAACCCCAGGCAGTGGTCCTTATCAGCATGAGTCAGAGCAAACACCGCCAGGTAGGGCTTTCCATCGACCTGAGGCAAGGCATCCACCAGCTTGTCGACCACTGGGACTTCCGGATTGCTATCGTCATCGGCCTTGGCCATATCGTGCAGATCGACTTGCAGCACAACTTGATCGTCAACAATGACGGTCGTGCTGTCCCCGGTACCGACTGGCCAGAACACCACACCCCGCGACGGCAATTCGCTCACGCAACTCCTCACTCTCTCGGCAACCCCGGACCCGCGCCCCAAGCAGCATCCCGCTGCAAATATTGACGCTACCGGAGGACACCGACAGTTCTCAGGCGAGCAACCCGCCGTTTCACTGGTGTTCGCTGTGGGCCGAACGCCATCCTCGGCGGCGCCGCGACTATCGCGAGCGCCCCGGGTTACGTCCGTCCCAACACCTATGGTCCAACCCGGGCGCTCAGCCGGGTCGTCGTGAACACCGGCGAGCGTGCGCCAGGGCATAGGGGATCGAAACAGCCGAGATGCGCGGGCTGCCCGGGAGTGTTGCCTGATGAACGGATGTAGCCGGAGGAGCTCGATCAACTTCCAGCAAATACTGACAGTCGGATTCGCATCGATTGCGCGGTCGTGTTTGCGAACACGACGCGATCAAGCGAATTCTCACCGGCGAATGCGGGGCGCCGGCAGGCTAACCCAGCCGCTCTGCCGCCGCGGCGATCCGCTCGTCGGTGGCGGTGAGCGCCACCCGCACGTACTGCGCACCGGCCGGTCCGTAGAACTCGCCGGGCGCCACCAGGATGCCGCGCTCGGCCAGCCAGTCGACGGTCTTCCGGCACGCCTCCCCGCGGGTGGCCCACAGGTAGAGCCCGCCCTGCGACAATTCGATGGTGAACCCGGCCGCCTGCATCGCCGGCAACAGCGTCGCGCGGCGGCGGGCATAGCGCTCACGCTGCTGCTGCTCGTGAGCGTCGTCGTCGAGAGCGGCGACCATGGCCGCCTGAATCGGGGTGGGCACCATCATCCCGGCGTGTTTGCGTACCGCAAGCAGTTCGGCCACCACCGCGGCGTCCCCGGCGACGAAACCGGCGCGGTAGCCCGCCAGCGAGGACGTCTTCGACAGCGAATGCACCGCCAGCAGGCCGCGGTGGTCACCGTCGCACACCGCCGGATGCAGCACCGACAGTGGAGCCGGGTCATCCCAGCCCAGCCCGAGGTAGCACTCGTCGGAGACCACCAGGACGTCGTGCTCGCGGGCCCAGGCCACCACGGCGCGCAGCTCGTCGGCGGTCGCGATCGCCCCGGTCGGGTTGCTCGGCGAATTCAGGTACACCAGTGCCGGTGGCGGACCGTCGAGCAGTTGCGGCGCATCGCTGCGCACCCATCGGGCGCCGGCCAACCGGGCGCCCACCTCGTAGGTCGGATAGGCCAATTCGGGCACCACGACCACGTCCTGGTCGCCGAGGCCGAGCAGGCTCGGCAGCCAGGCGATGAGTTCCTTGGTGCCGATGACGGGCAGAACCGCCGACTCCGCCAGGCCGGTGATGCCATAGCGCCGCTTCAGGGCGGCGACCGCCGAGGCGCGCAGCGCCGCAGTGCCGGCGGTGGTGGGATACCCCGGCGCGGAGGACGCCGCCGCCAGTGCCTCGCGGATGAGCGGGGCGACGGGGTCGACCGGGGTTCCGACGGACAGGTCCACGATGCCGTCGGGGTGCGCCTTGGCCAGCGCCGTCGCCTCGGCCAGGGTGTCCCACGGAAATGTCGGCAGTGCGGCCGATCTGTTGCCGCGCACGGGACTCACGAGGCTGCGGCGACGCAGGGCGGATTCATCGGTCCTGATAGTAGAGGCCGCTGCGGCGTCGCGACCACCACGGCCCATCAAGCTATGCACTCAGTTGCTGTGCAACAAGTTGCATAGGTGGCTCACCGCTGCCTATGCTCCCCCGTGTGGCACTTCCGCACGCGATCCTGGTGTCGCTGAACGAACAGTCGGGTTCGGGCTATGAGCTCGCGCACCGCTTCGACCGCTCGATCGGCTATTTCTGGAGCGCCACGCACCAGCAGATCTACCGGACGCTGCGAGCCATGGAGGCCGACGGCTGGGTGCAGGTCACCGAGGTGGCGCAGCAGGGCCGCCCGGACAAGAAGGTCTACACCGTCGCCGAGGCCGGCCGCGCGGAGCTGGCTCGCTGGATCGCGGCCCCGTTGGCCGGGCGCGGAAGCTCGGTGGTGGACAACCGGCTCCGTGAACTGGCCGTCAAGATCCGCGGCGCCGGCCACAGCGACCGCGCCACGGTGCGCGCACAGGCGCATGCCCTGCGCGCCGAACGTGGCGAGCGATTGGACGTCTACCGCGCACTGGAGAAGAGGCAGTTCCCGGATCCCCGCGCGCTCACGGGAGCCGCGCTGCATCAATACCTGGTGTTGCGCGGCGGCATTCGTGCCGAGGAGAGCGCAATCGATTGGCTTGACGAGGTTACCCAGGCGCTGCAGTGACCGGGGCACTGAGATGAAGGGGGCACTGTGACAACAGAATCCACCAATCCATATCCGCTCTTGCTGTCCCCGCTGGACTTAGGTTTCACGACCCTGTCCAACCGGGTGGTGATGGGTTCGATGCACACCGGCCTGGAGGACCGCGCCGGCGACACGGCCAAACTGGCCGAGTACTTCGCGGCGCGCGCCCGAGGCGGCGTGGGGCTGATCATCACCGGCGGATACGCCCCCAACCGGTCGGGTTGGCTGCTGCCGTTCGCCTCAGCAATGACCACCCGCGCCGACGCGCGACGGCATCGGCGCATCACCGACGCCGTGCACGATGCCGGCGGCAAGATCGCGCTGCAGCTTCTGCACGCGGGACGCTATGCCTACCATCCGTTTTCGGTCAGCGCGTCAAGCATCAAGGCACCGATCAACCCCTTCCGACCCAGGGCACTGACCACCCACGGGGTCGAATCGACGATCGCCGACTTCGCCCGGGCTGCTGAGCTGGCACGCGAAGCCGGCTATGACGGCGTGGAGATCATGGGCAGCGAGGGCTACCTGCTGAACCAGTTCCTGGCAGCGCGCACCAACCGGCGCACCGACGGCTACGGCGGAAGTGCGGCCAATCGGCGCCGCTTCCCGGTGCAGATCGTGGCTCGCACACGCGCGGCCGTCGGAGACGACTTCATCATCTGCTACCGGATGTCGATGGCCGACTACGTCGAGGATGGCCAGAGCTGGGATGAGATCCTCACGCTGGCAACCGAAGTCGAGGACGCCGGCGCCACCATGATCAATTCCGGCTTCGGCTGGCACGAGGCGCGGGTGCCGACCATCGTGACATCGGTCCCGGGCAATGCGTTCGTCGACATCAGCAGCGCCGTAGCCGATCACGTCACGATCCCGGTGGTGGCATCCAACCGGATCAACATGCCGCAGGCCGCCGAGCAGGTCCTGGCCGAGACCTCGGTGCGCCTGATCTCGATGGCCCGCCCGATGCTGGCCGACCCGGACTGGGTGCGCAAGGCCGCCGACGGCCGCGCCGAGGAGATCAACACCTGCATCGCATGCAATCAGGCCTGTTTGGACCACGCCTTCGTGCACAAGAAGGTCTCCTGCCTGGTCAACCCCCGAGCCGGTCACGAGACCACGCTGGTGCTTGGTCCGACGCGGCGGCGCCTGCGCATCGCGGTGGTGGGCGCCGGGCCGGCCGGGCTGTCGGCGGCGGTGTCGGCCGCCGAACGCGGCCACGACGTGACACTGTTCGAGGCGAACGAGTTCATCGGCGGCCAATTCGACTTGGCCAGAAGGATTCCCGGCAAAGAGGAGTTCGCCGGGACGATCCGCTACTACACCGCCATGCTGGACAAGTACGCCGTGACGGTGCGTCTGGGCAGCCGCGCCCACGTCGATGAGTTGACCGGCTTCGACGAGGTGGTGCTGGCCACCGGGGTCAGACCGCGGATCCCGCAGATCCCGGGCATCGAGCATCCGATGGTGATGTCGTATGCCGAGGCGATCGCCGGCCGACCGGTGGGCTCCTCGGTGGCGGTGGTGGGTGCCGGCGGGATCGGTTTCGACGTCAGTGAGTTCCTGGTCCTGGATTCGCCCGACTCCTCTCCCACGCTGCACCTCAAAGAGTGGAAGGCCGAATGGGGCGCAGCCGATCCCTGGGAGGCCAGGGGCGCGTTGATGCCGCCGGACCCGGCGCCGCCGGCCCGCCAGGTCTACCTGTTGGCCCGCACCGACGGTGCCCAAGGCCGCAAGTTGGGCAAGACCAGCGGTTGGGTGCACCGGGCGTCCTTGAAGGCCAAGAACGTCCAACAGCTCTCCGGGGTGAACTACGACCGCATCGATGACGACGGGCTGCACATCAGCTACGGCCCGAACAAGTCACGCCCGCGGTTGTTGGCCGTGGACAACGTGGTGATCTGCGCCGGGCAGGAATCGGTGCGCGACCTCGAAGACGGATTGCGGACGCGCGGCATGACACCGCACATCATCGGCGGGGCGGCGCTGGCCTCGGAGCTCGACGCCAAGCGGGCCATCAAGCAGGGGACCGAGCTCGCCGCGCGACTGTAACGAGCGTCACTGCTGACGCGATCGATGAGCCCATAGCAGATGTCCTTGCGCAGCAGGGAAATAGGCCGAATGACGCGCAGAGTCGAATTCATATCTTGATGCGTATAAGTCTAATTCTGCTGTCCACCAGCATAATCAGCCTCCCCTAGGCTGATCTGAACGACCGGTCGATTTGACGCCGTGACACCTTGGCAGATTTCTCTACATCCGATCCCTGCGCATTTCTTTCATGGTGATGCATTGGGTGGACACGGTTTTCGGCATCCGGTTCCCTTAGCGCAACTTGAGGCGTTCTCAGGTTGGTTTGCGGTTTTGCAGCTCGGAGGGAGCGGTGTCATGGCGCGTCGGCAGGGCGTGAAGGGTAGTCCCAGCGTTGGGTGGGTTGGTGCGCGTGGGAGTAACCGGCGCGGGTGGGCTGCGGCGGGTGTGGGCGCGTTTTTGGCCTTAGGGTCGGCGGTAGCGCCACCAGCCCAAGCAGATGAACTGGACTGGTTGTCCGATCTGTTCGATCCGACCCTGTGGGCGGCGTCGGGGTGGGACTCCACACCCTGGTGGGACAACCTGGATCTGGCATGGAGTGACCCGTTGGCCGGGGCGGCCTTCGGCAGTTCCCTGACGGACTTCGATCAGTGGCTGGTTGAGACGGTTAACGTTGTCGGCCAATCGGTGTTGGCCGATCCGTTTGTCTCGCAACTCGTCTCGGTCGTCAATGACCCGTTCGTGTACCTGTTCGGCCGCGAACTGCTCGGCAACGGCATCGATGGCTTCACCGGAACCAACGACTCCGCATTCGGCAGCTCAGGGATCTTCGGAGATCTCGGTGACGGCGGCTTCCTGTTCGGTAACGGCGGTGCCGGAGCGGCCGGCGCCGATGGCGGCGACGCCGGCTGGATCGGCAACGGCGGCGCCGGCGGGGCCGGCCTGGACAGCACCGATGCCGCGATAGCCGGCAGCAACGGTGGTAACGGCGGCGCAGGCGGTTGGCTTTTGGGCAACGGCGGCGCCGGAGGGGCCGGCGGGACCGGGTTCGACGGTATCGACGGTGCCGGCAGTGCTGGGGGTGCCGGCGGTGACGGCGGTGCCAGCGGCTACCTGTTCGGCGCCGGTGGCACCGGAGGTGGCGGCGGCGCCGGCGGGCGGGGCGCTGACGGGATCGCGCCAGTCCTCGACGGGCGGGCCGCTGATGGCGCCGACGGCGGGACACTGCCCGCGCTCAACGCGGCGGGCCTGGCCGGCGGCAACGGCGGCAACGGCAGCGACGGCGCACTCAGCGACACCGGCGCCCAAGCCGGTGGCCACGGCGGCCTGGGCCAAGACAGCCTGAGCGATGACGGTCTCACCAATGCCATCGGCGGAGCCGGCGGCAATGGTGGCGCCGGAGCAACAGGGGCGGCCGGCGGCAACGGCGCCGCGGGTGGCTCAGCGAATGCCATCAGCGGTGCCACCGCAACCGGCGGCAACGGCGGCAACGGGGGCAACGGCGGCAACGGCGTGGCCGGTTTCGCCGGAGGCGCCGGCGGTGATGGTGGCGCCGGCGGCCGCTCCGGCCTGTTCGGTGCCGCCGGAATCGGCGGTCTCGGTGGCGCCGGCGGGGCCGGCGGCGTGGGCACCGCAGGCGGCGACGGCGGAGCCGGTGGCGCAGGCGGCCTGGCCGCGGGAACCGCACCCGATGGCACCACCGTGGACAGCACCGTGACCGCTACCGGCGGAAACGGCGGTACCGGCGGCAACGGCGGCGCCGGAGGTGCCGGTGGCAACGGCGGTGCCGGCGGTAACGGTGGCGCCGGTGGCAGGACCGGAATCTTCGGACTGCGCCCGTCAGCCGCTGACGGAAACGGCGGCGCCGGCGGCGCAGGCGGCAACAGTGGCACCGGCGGAAACGCCGGCAACGGCGGAGCCGCCGGCAACGCAACCACCCAGGGCGGCACCGGCGGCGCAGGCGGCGCCGGCGGTGACGCCGGAGCGATCGGCCTCGGCGGCCACGGCGGCCACGGCGCCACCGCAGGTACCAACGGCACCGACGGCCGCTACGGCGCAACCAACACCATCAGCGGCAACGGCGGCAACGGCGGCGCAGGAGGCAACGGCTACCTCCCCACCCTCAACCCGGCCGAATCCGGCAATGGCGGCACAGGTGGGGCCGGCGGCAACGGCGGCGCCGGCGGAAACATCGGCAACGGCGGCAACGGCGGCAACGGCGGCCATGCCGCAACCGGAGCCAACGGCGTCAATGGCGTCGACTTCGGTGACTCCGGAACCAGCGGCGGCAACGGTGGCGCCGGCGGGGCCGGCGGAAACGGCGGTGACGGTGGCTCGGTGGCCGGTAACGCCGGAAACGGCGGTGACGGCGGCAACGGCGCTACCGGCGGCAACGGCGGCCACGGCCGCAACGGTGCCGCCGGCGTGACCGGGGTCGACGACGGTGCGGGCCACGACGGCGGCGACGGCGGGAACGGTGGAAACGGGGGCGCCGGTGGTGCCGGTGGCAACGCCGGCAGCACCACTCACGGCGCCCAAGGCAGCAACGGCGACGGCGGGAACGGCGCTAACGCCGGCAATGCCGGCAACGCCGGCAACGGCGGCGCAGGCGCCGACGGCGACACCAACAACGTCGACGGCGGCCGCGGCGGCAACGGAGGTGATCGCGGGACCACGGGCATTGGTGGAACTGGCGGAGCGGTCGGGACCGGCGGCAACGGCGGCACCGGCGGCGCAGCCGGCACCGATGGAGCCGACGCCACCACCGGCGGCAACGGCGGCAACGGCGGGCACGGCGCCGACGCCACCACCGTCGGCGCCGTCGCCGGCGCGGGTGGTGCAGGGGGCAACGCCGGAACCATCGGCAACGGCGGCAATGGCGGCGCGGGTGGAACAGGCGCCCTCGGCGCCAACGGCATCAACCCCACCGCGAACCAAACCAGCACCGCCACAAACGGAACCAACCAATCAGGCAGCAGTTCTAGCGGCACCGGCGCAGCCGGTGGCAACGGCGGCGACGGCAGCACCGCGGGCCAGGGCGGCGGCAAGGGCGGTACCGGCGGGGGTGCTTTCATCAACAGCGGCAACGGTGGCAGCACGTTCGGCGGAAACGGCGGAAACGGCGGTGACGGTGCCGACTTCGCCAAGGGTGGCGATGGCGGGGCCGGCGGCAACGCCGCCGGACGGAACTCGGGAATAGTCATCGGCACCGGCGGCACCGGGGGCAACGGCGGCGACGGCGGTTACGGCGCAGCCGGGGGTAACGGTGGCGCCGGCGGCGGCGTCGGCACAACGTCGACGATCGCCGACCGCGGATTCGGCGGCACCGGCGGCACCGGCGGCACCGGCGGTGCCGGTGCGAACGGCGGCAACGGCGGAAATGGCGGTGCCGTCGGCACCAGTACCACCAATCCCAGTACCGGCGGTCTCGGCGGCAACGGCGGTAACGGCGGCATCGGTGCGGCCGGACAGAGCGGAGGCTCCGGCGGGGCCGGTGGCGCCGGTGGTAACGGCGGCACGATCAGCGGCAATGGCGGCATCGGCGGCGCGGGTGGCGCGGGCGGTACCGGCGGCAACGGTGACGTCGGCGGTAACGGCGGTACCGGCGGCAACGGCGGTGCCGCACTGATTTCCGGCAGCACCAGTGGCAACGGCGCCAGCGGCGGCAACGGCGGTACCGGCGGAGCAGGCGGCGACGGTGGAACCGGCGGCACCGGCGGAGTTGGCGGTATCGCCCTCGGTGCGGGCAGCGACGGTGCCAACGGCAATGGCGGAGACGGCGGAACCGGTGGCGTCGGGGGCGGCGGCGGTATCGGCGGTGCAGCGGGCACAGCGGGCACGGTGGTCACCGGCGGCATCGTGGGCAATGGCGGGACGGCGGGCACGGACGGCGACTCCGGCGCAACCGGCGCTACCGGCGCCAAGGGTCAGGCCGGCTCGCCGACAACCTGACGTCTCGGTACGGAAAGGCCCTGCATGCCCAGGCGTGCAGGGCCTTTCACCGGATTGTCTTAGCGAATCGTGGAAGGAGCAGGTGTTATGGCGCGTCAGCAGGGAGTGAAGGGCGGCCCCGGTGGTAGCCGGGTTCGTACGGGGGTTGGAGCATTTTTGGTGTTGGGGATGGTGGGTGCGCCGCCGGCTCAGGCGGATGGTTTGGACTGGTTGGCCGATCTGTTCGATCCGGCTGAGTGGGCGGCACCACAATGGGATTCGACACACTGGTGGGACGGCTTGGATCTCAGTTGGGCTGACCCATCGGCGGGGCCGGCCCTAGGTGAGGTGGTGACCGGATTCGATCAGTGGCTCGTCGGTGCCGTTCACGATGCAGGACAGTCCGCGCTAGCGGATCCACTTCTCGCGCAATTCATCACGTCCGTCAATGAGCCGTTCGTGTACCTGTTCGGCCGTGAGCTCATCGGCGACGGCCTCGACGGCTTCACCGGTACCAATGACTCATTGTTCGGCAGCTCAGGAACCTTCGGAGACCTCAGCGACGGCGGCTTCCTGTTCGGAGACGGCGGCACCGGAGCAGCCGGCGCCGACGGCGGCAACGCCGGACTGATCGGCAACGGCGGCGACGGCGGCGCCGGCCAGGACAGCACCGAGTTCGACGTAGCCGGCGCAACCGGCGGCAACGGCGGGCACGGCGGCTGGCTGCTGGGTGACGGCGGCGCTGGCGGCGCCGGCGGCGCGGGCTTCAACGGAATCGACGGAATCGGCGGCAACGGCGGCCATGGCGGCAACGGCGGCGCCGCCGGCTACCTATTCGGCGACGGCGGCATTGGCGGTGCCGGGGGCGCCGGTGGTCGCGGCGCCGACGGGATCGCCGCCATCCTCGACGGGCGAGCCACCGACGGCACCGACCGCGGCATCCAACCCGCCCTCAACGCCCCCGGCCAAAACGGCGGCAACGGCACCAACGGTGCACTCAGCGACACCGGCGCCCAAGCCGGCGGCAATGGCGGCAATGGTCAAGCCAGCCTCAGCGACGACGCCCTGATCAACGCAGTCGGCGGCAACGGCGGCAAAGGCGGCACCGGGGCAACCGGCGCCGACGGCGGCAACGGCGCCGACGGCGGATCAGCCCACGCCATCACCGGCGCCACCGCCACCGGAGGCAACGGCGGCAACGGCGCCACCGGCGGCAACGGCGTAGCCGGCTTCGCCGGAGGAAACGGCGGCGACGGCGGTGCCGGCGGCCGCTCCGGCCTGTTCGGTGCCGCCGGCATCGGTGGTATCGGCGGCGCCGGCGGAAACGGCGGCACAGGCACCGCCGCAGGTGACGGCGGCAATGCCGGAAACGGCGGAAACGCCACCGGAACCACCGCCGACCACACGACCATCGACAACACCGTGACCGCCACCGGCGGAAACGGTGGCGACGGCGGCGCAGGCGGAACCGGCGGCGCGGGCGGCAACGGCGGCGCGGGCGGCAACGGCGGCGCAGGAGGCAAAACCGGCATCTTCGGCTTGCGCTCGCCCGCCTCAGACGGCAACGGCGGCGCAGGAGGCAACGGCGGCGACAGCGGCACCGGCGGAAACGGCGGAAATGCCGGCAACGCCGGCGACGGAACCAGCCACGGCGGCCACGGCGGCAACGGCGGCGCAGGCGGCGACGCCGGAACCATCGGCCAAGGCGGCCACGGCGGCAACGGCGCCACCACCGGCACCCACGGCACCAACGGCCGCTACGGCGGATCCGACGACGCCCTCAGCGGCAACGGCGGAAACGGAGGCAATGGCGGAAACGGCTACCTCACCCCCGACAACACCACCAGCGGAACCGGCGGCAACGCCGGCAACGGCGGTGCCGGCGGCAACATCGGCACCGGCGGAAACGGCGGCACCGGCGGCAACGGCGCAGCAGGCACCAACGGAGTCAATCCCAGCTTCAACCAGACCAGCACCGCCCCAAGAGGGACCAACGGCAAGTTGAACGGCGCGCCCGACGGCAGCGGAGATGGCTCAAGCGGCACAGCCGGTGCCGATGGCAGCACCGCCGGCCAACGCGGCGGCGACGGCGGATACGGCGGAGCCGGAGAAATGACCCGGTACGCACCTGGCACCATCAACGGCGGCGCCGGCGGTGACGGCGGCAACGGCGCCGACCACGCCAACGGCGGCATTGGCGGGCGAGGCGGCGACGCCCTCGGCGACACCGTTGTCTACGGCAGCACTGCCCACGCCGGGGATGGCGGAGATGGCGGCAACGGTGGCGCGGGCGGCAACGGCGGCGCAGGTGGAAACGGCGGTGACCAGGGCGGCGATTTCGGTACCGGCGGCGACGGCGGCAACGGCGGAAACGGCGGCGCGGGCGGAAACGGCGGCGCGGGCGGTAGAGGAGGGTTCGCCCTGACAAACGGTTATCCCTCCGGCGGTATCGGTAACACCGCCGGCCGCGGCGGAGATGGCGGCACCGGCGGAGACGGCGCCGCCGGAACGGCCGGAGGGGCGGGCGGATCCGGAGGGACCGGTGGAGCCGGCGGTGTGATCCGCGGCGACGGTGGCGCCGGTGGCGCCGGCGGAAACGGCGCCGCAGGTGGAAACGGCGACAGCGGCGGAAACGGTGGCAACGGCGGCAATGGTGGTACCGGGAGGGGGATTTGCGGCTGCACCATCAGCGGCGACGGCGGGGACGGTGGGAACGGCGGAGCCGGTGGGAACGGCGGAGCCGGCGGCGCCGGCGGCGCAGGCGGCGCAGGCGGCACCGCCCTCGGCGCCGGCAACGACGGCGCGCACGGTGACGGCGGCACGGGCGGCGTAGGGGGAACCGGCGGAGCGGGCGGAAACGGCGGAGCCAGAGGCGCTGCGGGTGATGTACCCTCGGGCGGCCCGAAAGGCAGCGTCGGGGACCTGGGCCTGACCGGTGCCGACGGCAAGACCGGCGCCTCCGGCTCTCACGGCTGGTCTGGTCCGCCAGCCGCCTGATCTCAGGCGGGTCAGACCGGCAGCGGCGCGTAGTCGGTGGTGCGCTGACGGGCCGGGCGGCCGATCCCCTCGGCGATCGTGGTCAGCTCCGCGATGGTCTTGGCCGACCCGTGCTCGGAACCGGCCATCCGAGAGATGGTCTCTTCCATGAGCGTGCCGCCCAGGTCGTTGGCTCCGCCGTTGAGCATCACCTGGGTACGCTCGACGCCGAGTTTGACCCAGCTGGTCTGAATGTTGGGAATCCGCCCGTGCAGCATGATCCGCGCCAGCGCGTGCACCGCGCGGTTGTCGCGATGACTCGGACCCGGCCGCGCTCCCCCCGCCAGATACAGCGGCGAGCTCTGATGCACGAACGGCAGTGGCACGAATTCGGTGAAACCACCGGTGCGGTCCTGAATGCCACGCAGCACCCGCATGTGTCCGACCCAGTGCCGCGGGGAATCGATGTGGCCGTACATCATCGTCGAGCTGGACCGCAGCCCCACCTCGTGGGCGGTGCTGACCACCTCCACCCACATCGAGGTCGGCAGCTTGCCTTTGGTGAGCACCCAGCGGATCTCGTCGTCGAGGATTTCGGCGGCGGTGCCCGGGATGCTGCCCAGGCCCGCCTCACGCAGGCTGATCAGCCACTCCCGAATGCTCAAGCCGCTCTTGGACACCCCGTTGGTGATCTCCATCGGAGAGAACGCGTGCACGTGCATCGACGGCACCCGCGCCTTGACCGCGCGGACCAGATCGGCATAGCCGGTGACCGGCAGCTCCGGATCGATGCCGCCCTGCATGCAGACCTCGGTGGCGCCGGCCAGATGCGCCTCGTAGGCACGTTCACCCACCTCGGCGTTCGACAGCGAAAAGGCGTCGGCGTCCCCCTTGCGCTGCGCGAACGCACAGAACCGGCAGCCGACGTAGCAGATATTGGTGAAGTTGATGTTGCGGTTGACCACGTAGGTCACATCGTCGCCGACGACGTCACGGCGCAGCGAATCAGCCAGCGCGGCAACGGCATCCATGGCCGGCCCGTCCGCGGTGGCCAATGCCAGATACTCGGCGTCGGTGCAGCCGCCCGGGTCACGCTCGGCGGAACGCAGCGCCGCCAGCACATCGGTGTCGACGCGTTCGGGCGCACGCGCCGCCAGGTCATGGATCTGTTCGCGGATCGACTCCCAGTCCCCGAAGGCACTGCCCAGATCACTGCGCGTCTCGGTCGCCCGGCCGTCGACGTCGATCGCGGTGTGCAGATCCACCCGGCCGGTGGACTGCACCTCGTCGGGTTCCTGCCACGCCAGCCCGACCGGATTGATGTCGCGGGCCCAGCCGGTGTCCGGGTCGGCCAGCGCCGTCACGTGTGGGCGCACACGCGGATCGATCCACGCCGCACCGGCGAGCACGTAGTCGGGCTGCGCGGTCAGCCGCTGCACCAGGTCGTAGCCGGCTTGTTCGGTGATCGCGGCCAGGTCGTCCAGTGCCGGCCAGGGCCGCTCCGGATTGACGTGGTCGGGGGTCAGCGGCGACACCCCGCCCCAGTCGTCGACCCCGGCGCCGATCAGCGCCAGGCATTCCTCGGCCGACACCAGGTTGGGCGGCGCCTGCACCCGCATCTTGGGGCCCAGCACCAGCCGGGTGGCCGCCACCGTGGCCAGGAAATCCTCGAAATCCGTGTCGGGCACCGCCGCCATCGCGGTGTGATCCTTGGCCCGGAAGTTCTGCACGATGACTTCCTGGATGTGCCCGAACTCCTTGTGCACCTTGCGGATCGCATGCAACGTGTCGGCACGTTCGTCGAGCGTCTCGCCGATGCCGACCAACAGCCCGGTGGTGAACGGGATCGAGAGTCGGCCCGCGTCGGCCAGCGTGCGCAGGCGCACCACCGGGTCCTTGTCCGGGCTGCCGTAGTGCGCCAGGCCTTTGGTCTCGAACAGCCGCCGGGAGGTGGTCTCGAGCATCATGCCCATCGACGGCGCCACCGGCTTGAGTCGCGACATCTCAGACCAGCTCATCACCCCTGGGTTCAGGTGCGGCAGCAGGCCGGTCTCTTCCAGCACCAAGATGGCCATCGCGCGTACGTAGGCCAGCGTGCTGTCATAGCCGCGCTCGTCGAGCCACTGCCGCGCCTCGGGCCAGCGGTCCTCGGGCCGGTCCCCCAGCGTGAACAGCGCCTCCTTGCAACCCAACTCGGCACCGCGGCGGGCGATCTCAAGGATCTCGTCGGGACCCAGGTACATCTGCTTGCCCTGGGCTCGCAGCACGCCGGGCACGGTGACGAAGGTGCAGTAGTGGCAGGTGTCACGGCACAGGTGGGTGACCGGGACGAACACCTTGCGCGAGTAACTGACCGGCAGCCGTCCACCCGCTCCGCGCCGGCCCCCCGATACCAAACCGGCGTCTCGGACCCGGGCGGCGCTCGCACACAGGTCGGCCAGGTCGCTGCCACGCGCGGTCAGGGCGATCGCGGTTTCCTCGACATTGAGGAGCACGCCGTCACGGGCCCGTCGCAGTACCCGGCGCAATGCCGACGAGTTCGTCATCCGCGCGTCACCCGCATCCGGAATCTCGCGCATGCCATAAGCGCCACAGTAGCCGCCGCGCCAACCGGGCCTGTCAGGTAGCCCAGCGCGCACCCCGCGCCCGGCGGCCCGTCAGGCCGGCCTGGCCGTCGAGGCTGCGGCCAGCGCCTGGCGACGCCGCCACAGCACCCAGCCCGGCGGCGCGCTGCCCAGCACGATCATCAGCAGCACGCCATAGGCCATCACGCCGCGGTCGGCGAAAATCAGGTCGTCTCCGGGACCGCCGAGGGTCATCAGCGCGATCGTCAGCAGCCAGGCCCACAGCGGCAGCACCGCCAGCCGCAGCGACGACGTGCAGCGCTGCGCCACCCACGCCAGGCCGGCGTTGACCAGGCCCCCGATCAGGGCACTGAGTGGAAAGGGGACGGATCCGATGTGCGCGGGTAACAGCAGCGCGGTGGCCACGGCGCAGAGCGCGCCGTCGAGGGCGAGCAGCGCCAGCACCACAAAGTTGAATGCCGGCGTATCGGTGGGCATCGCGGGCTCGGTGAGCGACGCGACGGGGCTCAAGTGGGGATGCTCTCCAGCTGGCTGACCAACGAACCGACCATCCACTGGTAGCTGTCGAGCCACCACTGCCAGTGTTCCAAGTTCGGGTCCAGATCGGGATCCATGCTTAAACCACCTAGCCCTTGCCGCTACATGAGGATCTTGCTCAGCAGGAGCCTACCTTGTGGCCGTCGTCACCGAGTTCAAGTCCGGCCAGGAGATCGGTTTCCCATCCCCGGGCGTCGCGCGGACCGGCATCGCCGGCGACCAGAACGTAGTGCTCAGCGTCCAAGATCGGCTGGACCACGTTGTTCGACAGGGCGAACGCCCGGCCGGTCGGCCCGACGGTGATCTGGGTGGCGTGGGCGGTCATGGCCGCCACCTTGGCGGCTCGCGCCTCGGTGGCCTCGATCACCGCATCGATCCGCTGGTCGGGGAAATCTCCGGCCGCCTGCTCGCCCGGCGCGTCGGCCGCTGGCGTCCAGTGCGGCAGCCGATCGACGTCCTGCAGCTCTCCCAGGGCGGCTCGCCTGGCGCTGCCTGAGATCACCGTCCAGTAGAACTTCGGCGTCGCCCACGGGCCGTCGGTGTCTCCCCCCTCGCCGGCCGCGGCCGCCAGCGCCGCGGTGGTGACGCGGTGGGCATGTATGTGGTCAGGGTGGCCGTACCCACCGTTCGGGTCGTAGCTGACGACCACGTGCGGGCGCAGCGTCCGGATGATGGACGCCAGGATCGCCACGGTCTCGTCGTCGTCGGCGTCGATGAACCGCTGCTGTCGCCGCGCCGGGGTGCCGGTCATCCCCGAGTCACGCCAACGACCCGCGCCGCCCAGAAACTGCGGCGGGCCGACTCCCAGTGCCCGCAGCGCGGCAGTCAGCTCACCGATCCGGTAGCCACCCAACTGGTCGGCCGCACCCACCACCAGGTGCGCCCAACGGTCCCCGATGACCTCGCCCTCCTCCCCGAGCGTGCAGGTCACCACATGCACGTCGGCACCGCGGGCGGCGTAGTGGGCGATCGTCGCCCCGGTGGTCAGGGTTTCGTCATCGGGGTGGGCATGCACGAACAGCAACCGTGGAATCGGATCCGACACGCCAAAACCCTACCGCCGCACCCCGAATGGATCGGCGTCCCTCCGATGGATCAGAACAGACCGTCGAACAGTCCATCCCAGTCGATGTTGCCCAACAGCAGCGCAAGGTTGTCACCCTGAATCGCGGTGACGATCTCGTCGAACTGCTCTGGGCTGAGCCCGAGCAGGGTGATCCAGTCGGTGTCGAGGATCGCCGGGTCGAAGTGGCCGAGCAGGCTGCCGTGGGTGTCGAAGCTGATGCCCAACGCGTTGTTGAAGGCGGCCTCGTTCTGCGCCAGCACTGTGTTGTTGAGGCTGAAGATCCAGTTCACGACATCGTTGGACTCGGGGTTGTCGCCGAACAGCCGCTCAGCGGCGGCCTGCTGCGCTGCGACAAGAGCACTGTTGAACTGCGCCTCCATCGCGACGATGGCGCCGTTCATCGCCTGCTGCGCGTCCGGGATCGCCTGCAGGAGGAGGCTGAAGTTGGTTGCCGCGTCGGCCGCGGCAATGCTGGCGGACTGTCCGTTTCCGCCGGTGAACGCTCCGGCACCCGGGACCTCCAACCCGCCCAGATCAGGCGTGAACGGGACCCCGATCGTCAGGCTCTGCGGGTCCAAGCTGCCCCCGGTCAGCTCGTTCAACACGGACGCGTCCAGCTGACCCGCGTGGAACGTCGAGCCGACTCCGTAAGCATCGGCGCCGCTCCCGAAGAGCAAGGAGCCCAGGTTGATCTCCGGGGCGTCGGCACTGCCATTGCCGACGAAGTCCGGGCGGACGTGATTTTCGATGACGTCGAGACGCGGGCTCACGTCGACGTTTGCCGCGGTCAGATCGAAGTCACGAATCTGAACATCGGGCAGGACCGGGGTCATCGATGTCAGCGCTGCGACCAGGCTGCCGACACCCAGAGCTGCGGCCGTCACTGTGGCGCAGCGGTGAGCGAGATATTCCATTGAAAAAGCCCCCTCCGACGAGTCCCGCACAGGTTTTGCTTAATCTTATCCAAGAATTCCCTGTGCGCAAGACTGCGTTAATGCCGATTCCGGCTCACGCCCACCGGTTGCTCCCCCATGTACCACCAGCCCGGGCGCGCCCAATGTCTGCGGCACTGAGCTAAGGCAGCTTGACCCAGCTCCCGGCCTCGCCCACGATGCCCACCGGTACCGCCCCGGTCAGGCTGACATTGGTCACGCTCGGACCGACGGCCACGATCGTGGTGTCCTGCAGGATCGGCAGTACCGTCGCCATATTCCACAGCCGTGGCTCGACGGAGGCGATCACCTCGCCGATGGACTTGCTGCCCTCGAGGGCCGCGTCGATCTCGGCCTGGATGGCATGGTCGCAGACGCCGGTGATGTTCGACGGAGCCTGTATCAGCGCTCCAGGCACAGCGGAGCGCGACGGAACTTTCGAGGTGGGCGTGGGCGTAGCCGGCGCCGGGGGCTGCGGGGCCGGAATCGTCCGGGGCAGCGGCGCCGGGCTGACCGAGGTGGGCACGGTGGTGGGCGTCAGTGCACCGCAGCCGTAACGCGACGCCAGCAGGGTCGCCAGATCGCCGCCGGCCTGCTGCCAGCCGACGATCGCATCGACCTGGTTGGTGACGAGCGCTTCCCGATAGAGCTTCACCGGGTCCAGAGCAAGCACCGTGGCAGCAATACCGACGTTGCGCAGCTGGTCCGCGGCGGTGTTGGCCACGGCCAGCGAGGTCGGATCGTTGGCCGCCACACCGATGACCAGCGACAGCTGTTCGCCGCCCTTACTGATCCGCCCCCGGGTGATCTCCGGGGGGTGCGGCGCACCGGTGGCGGAGCCGGCCGGCGGGACCAGCGCGGACGGGGGCGCATCCTTTTCGACGCGGTAGCCGGCGGCCTGCAGCAGCGCCAGGGCGGCCGATTCGGTCATCGCCGGCGGAGCGGTGGGGACGTAGCCCGGGTCGCTGGGCGTGCGAATCTGTGCCTGGTCCAAGGTGACGGTGTTGTCGCTGCCGGCACCCACCGTGGCCAGCAGACCGACGTCGAGCAGTCCCAGAATGGCCCGGCGCACCCGCACATCGGCCAGCGTGGGGTCAGCTGCCCGCAGCGCGAGCTGCATGATTCGGGGCGTGACCACCCGGGTGGTCTGTACGCCGGGGATCACCGAAAGCTGGGCGAACGCCGCCGAGCCGCCGTGCACCTGAGCGACCTGGGTGTCGCCGTTGCGCATGGAGTCGGCCAGCGCTGCCGCCGACCCGGCGCGTCGGAACAAGACCAGGTCCGGCTTGGCGGGCGGGCCCCAGTAGCGGTCGTTGCGGGCGAGCAGGATCGCGTCGCGCTGCGGGTCGATGTTCTCCACTCGGAACTGGCCACCGGTGACCGGGAGCGCGCGGGCCAGGCCGGACGGGAAACCGCCGGGCACGTCCTTGACGATGTGCGCTGGAAGGATGTTGCTGAACAGTTCCCGCCACGCGGGGTACGGCTTGGCAAAGGTGACCACCACCTGCTTGCCGCCGTCGACGGAGTGCACGCCGGTGATCAGGTCATAGCCCGCCGGATCGACGACACCGGGCTGGGTGACCATCTGCTGCCACAGGTACCAGAAGTCATCCGCGGCGATCGGCGCGTTGTCGGTCCACGACGCCTCGGGGCGGATCCGGTAGGTCACCGTGAACGGTGTCTCGGCGGTGACCTTGGCCGACACCAGCAGAGTCGGGTCCATCTCCCACCGAGACCCGGTGGGCGTGCCGGAGTCCGGGATGGGCCGAAACGCGCTGGGCAGCACCAGCGCGCTGATCGCCGCGGTGACTGCCGACAGGTCCGAACGCAGGTGGGGATTGAAGCCGGCCCCGATGGAATCGATGCCCATGATGATCTGGCTGATCCGCTGCGGCGGGGGCGCCGAACTCTTGGGCGTCTCGGTGCTCTGCGGCGCCGGCGGTGGGTTGACCGTGCACCCCGACATCGCCTGCGTCAGTACCAGCATGGTCGCCGATACCAGTGCGCCCGCCGTGACACGGGCGCGGTGGGCTGGTCTCGGCACGGCCACCAGGGTATCCGGGCGACGATTTCGGCGCGAAGACCGTCGAGCGGCGCGCAAAACCGCGCCCAAACCTAGAGGTTCTTGGCCCGGGAGCGGCTGCGCGCCCGCAGTGTCGAGTCCAACTCCACCTTGCGGACCCGGACCACCTCGGGGGTGACCTCGACGCACTCGTCTGCCGCGCAGAACTCCATGGCCTGCTCCAGATCGAGCTCGATCGGACGGGCCAGCGTCTCCATCACATCGGCCGTCGACGACCGCATGTTGGTGAGCTTCTTCTCCTTGGTGACATTGATGTCGAGGTCTTCGGCCCGCGGATTGATCCCCACCACCATGCCCTGGTAGGTGTCCTGGCCCGGCTCGACGAAGAACTGCCCACGGTCGGCCAACTGGATCAGTGCGAACGGAGTGATGGACCCGGCCCGGTCGGACACCAGCGACCCGGTGTGCCGGGCGCGGATCTCGCCGGCCCACGGCTGGTAGCCCTCGAATACCGCGTTGGCGATGCCGGTGCCGCGGGTCTCGGTGAGAAAGTCGGTGCGCCAACCGATCAGGCCGCGGCTGGGAATGATGAACTCCATCCGCACCCACCCGGTGGTGTGGTTGGCCATCTCGGTCATCCGGCCCTTGCGTCCGGCCGCCAGCTGGGTGATGGCGCCGACGTACTCCTCGGGGCAGTCGACGGTCAGGTGCTCGAACGGCTCGTGCACCTTGCCGTCGACCTTGCGTGTCACCACCTGCGGCTTGCCGACGGTCAGCTCGAAGCCCTCGCGGCGCATCTGCTCGACGAGGATGGCCAGCGCCAGCTCGCCACGACCCTGCACCTCCCAGGCGTCGGGACGGCCGATGTCGACCACTCGCACCGACACGTTGCCGATCAGCTCGGTGTCCAGACGTGACTTGACCATCCGCGCGGTCAGCTTGTGGCCGGAGACCTTGCCCGCCAGCGGCGAGGAGTTGGTGCCGATCGTCACCGAGATCGCCGGTTCGTCGACGGTGATGCGCGGCAGCGCGACCGGAGCGGCCAGATCGGCCAGGGTGTCACCGATCATGATGTCGCCGATGCCGGCGACCGCCACGATATCCCCGGCCGCCGCTTCCTCCGTGGGGGTGCGTTCGACACCCTCGGTGACCAGCAGTTCGGTGATCTTCGCGGTGGTGGTCACCGGTTCGCCGTCGACCTCACGCATCCAGGCGACCTGCTGGCCCTTGCGGATGCGGCCGTTGTAGACCCGAATCAGGGCGAGCCGGCCCAGGAAGGGCGAGGCGTCGAGGTTGGTGACCAGGGCCTGCAGCGGCGCCTCCGGGTCGCCCGAGGGCGGCGGGACGTGTTCGAGCAGCACGTCGAACAGCGGGTCAAGGTTGGCATCCGGGTTTTCCAAGTCCGGAATCTGACCGTCGGCGGGCGCGGTGGTGCTGGCCACCCCGGCCCGGCCGGAGGCGTACAGCGTGGGCAATCCCAGGGCGTGTTCCGCGGCGGCCTGCGCCGCGTCGTCCAGGTCGCTGGCCACGTCGAGCAGCAGGTCGTGGCTGGCGTCGACCACCTCGGCGATGCGGGCGTCGGGCCTGTCGGTCTTGTTGACCACCAGGATCACCGGCAGGTGCGCGGCCAGCGCCTTGCGCAGCACGAATCGGGTCTGCGGCAGCGGCCCCTCGGACGCGTCGACCAGCAGGACCACGCCGTCGACCATGGACAACCCGCGCTCCACCTCGCCGCCGAAGTCGGCGTGGCCCGGGGTGTCGATCACGTTGATGACGGTGACGGTTCCATCGGGGTTGTGGCGATGCACGGCCGTGTTCTTGGCCAGGATCGTGATGCCCTTTTCCCGCTCCAGGTCGCCGGAGTCCATCACCCGCTCTTGCGCCTCACCGCGTTCCTGCAGAGCACCGGACTGGCGGAGCATGGCGTCGACCAGAGTCGTCTTGCCGTGGTCTACGTGCGCGACGATGGCGACGTTACGAAAGTTCACCGGGCGATTCTGCCAGCGCACCCTGTCAATCGCGAAAACGTGAAAGCCTAGAGCAATGAAGGTCACAGCCCAAGGGGAGACTCCGCGGAGAACCTCTCGAGTTCCTTGAGGTGCAGTTCGGTCAACGATTGCAGGCACTGGGCCGCCGTTTGGGTGAGCTGCAACCGGATCACCCGCTGGTCGCCGCTGTCGCGGACCCGGGTGACCAGACCGGCGGCTTCGGCCCGCTGGATCAGCTCGCCGGCACTGTGGTGGCGCAACAGCAGGTATTCCGCGATGTCGCCGACGGTCGGCCCTCGCGAGTCGCTGTGGCCGCGCACCGCCAGCAGCAACTGGTGCTGAGCGGGGGTGAGTCCGGCCGCTTGCGCCTGATCGGCGCTCCACCGCTCAAAGCGCCGCAGCCGCGTGCGGAACGCAAGCAACCGTGAATAGACGTCGTCGGGCAGTGGCACGTCTGTAACTTTATGCCGCCCCTTGCCGGGGCGCGCAGGTCAGCTCAGCTGATCTCCGACGATGACGGCCGGCGCATAGTGAAAGTCGTCGTAGATCGGTTTCATCCACTCGGGAATCACGACCTGCGTGGTTGCTCCTAGGTGCCGTTGCGGACCAGCTGATCGGGGCAGTACAGCTGGGCGGCGATCCCCACGAACTGGGTTCCGTGCTCGGTCGTCAGGCCCGGGTTACGGGACTTGAGGCCCTCCAACACATCGGGGCTCGGCTTGCCCTCGGCGATCAGGCCGCACACCAATTTCGCGGTGACAATCGCCTGGTCGGCGTTGTTGTAGGTGATGCCGGCCGCCCGCAGCGACACCAGGAAAGCGGTGTCGGTCTCGGAGGGATCGGCATGAGCCGGCGCCGCGAAGCAGACACAGCCAAGCGCGCCGAGAAGCGCCGCCCGGATCCTCACCAGCCCCTCCGTTGCGGTCGTGAACCCATCGGCTGATTCCTCCTTGCGACGTCGCGGCTGCGATAGACGATGTACGGCCGAAACAGATACCCGATCGGCGCGCTGAACGCGTGCACCAGACGAGTGAACGGCCAGAGCGCGAACAAAGTCAACGCAATCATGACGTGGATCTGGAAATACAGCGGCGCCTGGAGCATCAGATCTCCCCGTGGAGCGAGCGTGAAGATCGACCGGAACCAGACCGAGACCGTCTGCCGGTAGTCGTGCGCCTCGCCGTATGCGGTGGTGCCCATCAGGGTGCAGCTCATCCCGGCCACCAGCGCACACACCAGCACCGCGTACATCAGCTTGTCGTTGACGCTGGTGGCCTTGAACACCGAGCGCTCGGTGCGACGCCGGTAGATCAACAGCCCGACGCCGATCAGCGTGGCGATGCCGGCGGGCAGGCCCAGGATCAGCGCCTGCAGGTGATAGAGCCGGTCACTCATGCCGAGCGCTTCGGTCCACGACTCCGGGACGACGAGCCCCATGATGTGTCCCGCGATCACCACGAAGCTGCCGAAGTGGAACATCGGGCTGCCGATCCGCAGCAGCTTCGACTCATACAGCTGCGACGAGCGGGTGGTCCAGCCGAACTTGTCGTACTTGTATCGCCACCAGGTGGCGACGCCCGCGACGGCCAGCACGAAGTACGGCACGATGTCCCACCACAACTCCGCGGGGCTGATCAGGGTGACGTCGGTCATCGGGTCGGCACCTTCGGCATCCCGAGGGAAACGGCCGCCGAGTACGGCTGTAGCCCAACAGCTTCCGCCGGCGGGCCAGATGCCATCAACTGACTCACGTCCTGCACCTCCTGATCGGTTGCCGCCGGGAGCGTCTCGCAGACCGCGCCCACGGCGAAGGCGTACGGCGACCCCGATTCGGTCAACGCACGGTGCAGCACATCGATCGGCGTGCGATGCGCCAGCAGCAGTCGACGACCGGCCTGCGGATCCACCGTCGCGGCGAACTCCAGTACCACCGGCAGGTGATCAGGAGACTCGCCCACGGGCGGCTCGGCGCCGGCCTCGCGGTAGGCGGTGGCGAAGGCCAGCATCTGCATCCCGCGGTTGCGGGTGTCGCCACCGGTCCAGTAGGTCAGAAACATCGTCGAGCGCCGCCGCATATCGAAGGTCTCGACATAGTCGACGGCGGCGGCCATCGGCTCGGCTGCGCGCAGCGCGGTGACTGTGCGCCGCAACAGGTTCGCCGCCGGTGCGTCGGCGTGGGCGCACAGTGCCTCCACGGTGTCGAGCCGCTGAGCCAGGTGCTCGTCGGGGTAGGCCAGCAGCAGCGACGCGGCCTGCCAGACCGCCCGGTCTGCGGGTCCGCCGGGTGGGCGTCGCAGGGAATGAATGAATCGCCTCACTGATGCTCCGGGAACATCTCCGGTACGGCCCGCTCGCCGCCGCCCCAGTTGAGCAGGTTGGTCCGGCCGTGCGGCCGCTGCGCGTGGCCGTTCTCGACCAGATGGAACGACGACTTCGCGACGGCATCCGCGCTGACGAAAGGATCCTCGTCATACGCCTCAGGTCCGCCGGTGATCGAGCAGCCCAGGTGTTCGAGGTCGTGCGCCTGCTGACTGTAGGCGGTGGGGATCACGTAGCGCTCTTCGTATTTCGCGATCGCGAGCAACCGGTACATGTTGTACATCTGTTCCTCGGTCATACCGACCGAGGCGGGTATGTGCGGTTGGGTCTCGCGCCCCAGGCTGATGTCGCGCATGTAGGACCGCATCGCCGCGAGCCGGCGCAGCACGCCCTCGACCACCCCGGTGTCACCAGCGGTGAA
>Ga0153954_1000112_pt1 | contig 72095 bp, 63 predicted proteins | sample TSFL038MetaG_FD_102277 | JGI IMG/M metagenome (GOLD analysis project Ga0153954, IMG submission 102277) | Attine ant fungus gardens microbial communities from Florida, USA - TSFL038 MetaG | ecosystem: Host-associated > Fungi > Mycelium > Unclassified | place: USA: Florida, Wekiwa Springs State...
GTCCATTGAGTTCCGCCAAACCAAAACCCCGACGTTCTACCCAACGCTAAATCGTCAAAATGGTTACCCGTCCCCGTGTGGGAACCGACAGGGCCTTCGCGCGTTGACTTCCAACGCGGGAGTCCGTCCGGCTTCATAATTGCGCGGAAGGTTGCTCATGCGTTGTTACTTCATGCAAAACAACAGAATCGCTGCGGTCGAATTTTTGACCAAGGGCGCCGACGCTGAACTGATTATCCAAGCCAGGGCGCTCTTCGACGAGCAGGCAGGAAAAGGTTACGAGGGCTTCGAGGTCTGGGATGGTGCCCGCTTCGTCTTTCGATTTGTCAGCGAGGCGCGCACGCAGCAACGCGCATTGCGGCCTGAGAGAGCGCATGGGGCAAGCTCGCGAGCGAATGGAAGTTCGATAGATAGCGGCACGAGTCCAAGTTCGCCGGATGGTGATTGAGGCTCTGTGCTCACACGTCGCTTTCGTTCAAAGCTGCGTTTATCGACTGTTGTGCTGATCGGCCTTTTCCCTAGCGCGCCAGTCCCACGGATACTGGCAAGCGAACGCGTGGACGCCTAGCCCAGCCGTCCTCGCCTCCCGCTCCTTCGAGGGCCTGCAGATCTTCACTGTCGTCGACAACGCATAGTCCGATTGTGCGCCCGTACCGATCGTGGCCGCGCGCCTCACAAGTAACCGTTCGGCCGGCGATAAGATCGGCTAGGGCGTTTGTTGCCTCTACGCCAGCCGTCCAGCCATCGGCACAGGTCTGACGGAGCTCCGGAGCATCGATGCCCCATAGCCGGATGCGGCTACCCTCAAGCTCTGTCGTGTCGCCGTCGATTATGCGGAGGGGTTGGGCCGCTGCCGGAAGAGAGAGCGCCAGGGCCGTTATAGCCATCAAAAGGCACTTGCCGAGTCTACATCTCATAGTGGCAAGATAAGTGCCAATTACGACCGCTTTGGGGGATGCGTGGCCGCCGACTACCATAATCGTATCAGGTCCACGTCTTTGAAGGAGGAGACTTACGAAGGGGCGCATGACAGCCCTCGATTGGGGGCGTCTGGATCTGGGGCGCGGTCACTATTCTATTTGTTGGCCTCATTATCCTCTTCCTGACCGCATCCGCTGCTGGAAGGATCATGCCGGAAGGCCCTCTCTACAAGACCATGAAAGAGTTCGGAACGCTGATCGGCGCCATCGTTGGGTTTAGCGGATTGGCTTGGTCCCATTTTTTTGCCGTGACGCACCCGAAGTCTGACGCAAAAAGCACCGAGCAGCGCCCAGAGCCAGAACCTCCTTCCGCTGATATCTAAGGTGGCGTTCGCGATGATCTCTTGTTCAATGCCGTTAATCCCCGCGCCAGAAGCTTTCGGTTCGAGTCCATCGTCGGCTACGATGATCCGCCGCCCGAGGACTAAGACGATGGTTCAAGGGAAGCCATCAACCGTGACATGCCACGCAAAGAGAAAGGCCCGGCTGTGACACCGGGCCTCGATGAGCGATGGCCGAGGGGCGGCCATCGCCACACTGTGGGTCGGTCGATCGGCGACCTAATTCAAGCTCTGAGCGTGCTCACGACGCGGCCTGCGATGCGAACCTTTTCGATCGCGACATAGATCGGCTCGTAGGCTGGATCGTCCAATGAGAGCCGCAACATCGGACCAGGCACTACTTGAAGGCGCCTGACTTCCTCTCCGATTCCGACGTCGAGCAGATAGAGACCGTCTGGCCAGGGAAGCTTGTCGTTGCGGTTCACGATGAAGAGCGAACCGGCGGATATCGTATCACCCATGCTCGCACCCACCATTTCTTCAATGGTGTAACCCGGAGGCAGGAGCAGTGCTAGCGGGCAGCGGTGGATACCTAGCGCGGCAGACCGTGCGACGGCGGCAGCACCGATATTGCCGCCCGCTCCTGGACGATTCTCCACAACGACCGGCTGTTTCCACTTTTTCGACAGTTCATTGCCGAGCAGACGAGCCACCAGATCGGTTCCGCCACCGGCTGCGAAAGGAACAACGATGTCGATCGGCTTGGAAGGATAGGAGGTCGAATCCTGCGCGACGATGCGCGCCGACAGCACCGTGACCAGGAACGAACTCATCAGCAACGCTCTACTTACGATGTCCGCTCCACTTATACGCATTTGCGCCTTCCACGCCACGTGATCCGACGCCGCGATACAAATCGCAGACAGTCGCACGCCGGTATTCAACACAGTGTACGCGCGCATTTCAAAAGATCGTTGCGCAGAGAGGCCATGCGCGTAACGATCTTGATCGGCTGCGTACCACTCGCCATGGTGCGGAAGGGTTTCTGCGCCGAAGCAATCACACACCATGGAAGTTTCCGACGGGCTCGCCGTGCCGCAACGCTATTGGGCGATGCTCACCGTCACTCTCGCCGTTGCCATGGCCGTGCTGGACGGCGCCATCGCCAACATCGCGCTGCCCACGATCGCGGTCGACGTGCAGGCGACGCCGGCAGAATCGATCTGGGTGGTGAACGCCTACCAGCTCATGATCATCATCTGCCTGCTGCCATTGGCGTCGCTCGGCGAGAATTTTGGCTACCGGAAGGTGTACAATATCGGCTTGGCAGTATTTACGGTGGGTTCGTTCGGCTGCGCGCTTTCCGGCTCGTTGCCGATACTGATTGCGGCACGCGTCCTGCAAGGCTTCGGCGCGGCCGGCATCATGAGCGTGAACGGCGCGCTGCTACGGTACATCTATCCGCGAAGCCACCTCGGGCGCGGCATCGGCATCAATGCGCTCGTTGTCGCGGCCTCTTCGGCGCTCGGACCGACTGTTGCATCCGGCATCCTCTCGCTGACTTCCTGGCCATGGCTGTTCGCAGTCAACGTGCCCATCGGCATCGTCGCGTTTGCGATTGCATTGCGATCACTACCCATAAATCCGCGCACGCAGCATCCGTTCGACGGCGCGAGCGCGGTTCTAAACGCACTGACCTTCGGGTTGCTCGTCTTCTCCGTCGATGGACTGGGACGCAGCGACGATCTCTGGATCCAGGCCGGCGAGTTCGCCGTCGCTCTCCTGGCGGCCTGGGGTCTGGTACGCCGCCAACTCTCCCTTGCCTCGCCCCTGCTGCCGGTCGACCTTTTGCGCATTCCGGTTTTCCGTCTTTCGATCTGCACGTCGATTTGTTCCTTCGCCGCCCAGGCTTTGGCGTTCGTATCGATGCCTTTCTATTTCCATGGCTCGCTGGGACGCGATGCCGTGGCGACAGGGTTGCTGATGACCCCATGGCCTCTGGCGACGGCGATCGTCGCGCCGATCACCGGACGGCTTTCCGATCGCTATCCGTCAGGCCTTCTCGGCGGTCTTGGACTTGTGCTTCTGGCCTTTGGCCTCGCCATGCTCGCGGGCCTGCCGGAACAGCCGGCCACGTTTGATGTCATCTGGCGCATGACAGTCTGCGGCGCGGGCTTTGGATTGTTCCAGGCGCCCAACAACCGCACGATGCTTTCCTCCGCGCCACGCGAACGAAGCGGTGGCGCCAGTGGCATGGTGTCGACGGCTCGCCTCCTTGGCCAGACGACCGGCGTCGCGATTGCCTCAGTCCTCTTCGGAGTCTTTCCGGGGCGCAGCACGACGCTTGCCGTCGCGGCGGCCGCCGGAATGGCAGCGACGGCGGCGGGATTCAGCCTGCTGCGTCTGCAGCACCAGAAGTAGATTGTTATCGGCCTCGCCGCTGCTTGGAAAGCCACTCCTCCTCGGAGCCGAATGCACCCGCTTGCCAAGGACGAAAGCCTTTCAGGCCGCAAGGAACGCCAGACGGGAGGCGTCGAGCGTGGCCGCCCCTAGGACCTGAAGAACTCCCAGCCGGCGAGCCGGTCGTCGATATCACGAGCTTCCTCCGGGAGCGCGACGACAACGCGTTCGTAGACGGGATTATGGCCGTTCTCGATCACTTCGAGCGGGACATGAACAAGGCACGCGCCCGCCGCCTCCGGGACGTGTTCCTCCGGACGACATTCGTAAAACCCTTATAGAATGGGCCTCGGCCGATCTGCTGGCTCTCTCCCGTCGGGAGCGCCAAACCTCCGGGATGATTCCGCGCCTCTTCAAGGCCCCCTCGCGTCGGCCTCCTAGCCTGGGCGCGTCGATGCTTGTCAGGCATGCCAGTCTATCGCTACTTTATACGAGTGAATAAAGTTTATTGGACAACCAAAGGCGGGAACAAGCGATGAAGATGCAGGTCGTCGATGTAGAGGGAACGCAAACCCGTTGTGTCGTGGCGGGCGAACCCGGAGCGCCCGCTCTCTTCCTGCTGCACGGATTGGCCCTGACGGCCGAGGTGTGGCTGCGCAACATCGACGTTCTCGCCAAAACGCATCGCGTGGTGGCGCCCGACATGCTGGGCCATGGCTTCACGAAGCCGGCGACCGACGGTCCCGTCGATATCCCGGCAAAAGTACAACATCTCAGGGGCTTGGCCGACGCGCTGGGCATCGACCGCTTGTCGCTGTGTGGCAGCTCCTACGGCGCGCTGATCGCGTCGCTGTTCTTCTTCGACAACAAGTCGCGGGTGGAGAAGCTGGTCATCAATGGCAGCGGTTCCTGCTTCAACACGGAGGAACAGCTCGTCTCCCAGGTCGCCAAGTTGTACGCGCTGTACGAACCGACTCTCACCCAGTCGACGCCGGAGATGTGGCACGACCGCATCGGCAACAACTTCTTCGACAAGTCGAAAGTGCCGGTCGAGCTGCTGCCGATCGCGGCCCTTTGCTATTCCCAGCCCTGGGCCGCGCCGCGCTGGGCCGAGACGATGGCGATCATGGGCAACGCCGACCGCTTCCGCCCCTTCCGCATTCTCGAGCGGCTGGAGCAGATCACGGTGCCGTCGCTCGTGGTGTGGGGCCGCGACGACAAGGGGGGCTCGCTGGAAAGCGCGACGGTTGCGATCGCCCGCATGCCAAAGGCGCAGCTTGTGACCTTCGACGAGTGCGGCCACTACCCGATGATCGAGCACCCCGCGAAGTACAACAAGCTGGTAAGCGACTTCCTGGCCACCTGAGGCGGCTCAGACCACACCGGACGCACGCAACTCGGCGAGGCGCTGCGGTGCGAGGCCGAGCCGCTCGCGCAGGATCTCCTCCGTGTGCTGGCCGAGCGTCGGGCCCGTCCAGGCAATGCGGCCCGGCGTCTCCGACAGCTTCGGAAAGACGCCCTGCATCGTGACCGTCCCGATCTCGGGATCGGCGACCTCGACGACGGCGCCACGCGCGCGGAAATGCGGGTCGGCCGCGATCGCGGCGGCATCGTTGACCGGCCCGGCGGGCACACCAGCCTCCTCCATCCGGGCCAACAACGCCTCTGACGAAAGCGTCGCGCTCCAGCGGCCGATCAGTTCGTCGAGCTCCGCCTGGTGTTCGCCGCGCGCGGCGTGCGTGGCGTAACGCGGATCCTCGGCCAGCTCGGGCGCGCCCATGGCCGTCGCCAATCGCCGAAACAGCCCATCGGCGTTCGCCGCGATCAGGATGTATCGGCCGTCGCGCGTCGGATAGAGGTTCGAGGGGGCGATGCGCGGCAGCACTGGCCCCGTGCGCTGCCGCACCGCGCCGGTTGCCGCATATTCGGCGACCACGCTCTCCAGCACGCCGAGCACGCTCTCGGCGATGGCGACATCGACGACTTGGCCACCGGCCGTCTTGCGCCCGCGGGCGCAGAGAGATGCCAGGATGCCGACGCAGCCGTAGAGGCCGGCCAGCGAATCGCCGATCGAGATGCCGACGCGTGTTGGCACCTCGCCCGGATACCCGGTGAGATGGCGCAGGCCTGCCATCGACTCAGCGATCGAGCCGAACCCGGGCCGGCTGCGATAGGGCCCGTCCTGCCCGAAGCCGGAAACACGCGCGACGATCAGGTCCGGCGATGCCTGGCGCAAGGCGTCGGGCGACAGGTTCCATCGCTCGAGCGTGCCGGGACGGAAGTTCTCGATCAGCACATCAGCCTGCCCGATCAGAGCGCGCGCGATCTCCTGTCCGTCTGGCTGCCGCAGATCCAGGGTCAGGCTCTTCTTGTTGCGGCCGATGATCGACCACCACAGAGGGCGGCCGCTGGCCGTCTTCTCGGCGCCCCACTGGCGCATCGGATCGCCGCCGTCTGGCGGCTCGAGCTTGATCACCTCGGCGCCCAGGTCCGCCAGGAGCTGCGCGCAGAAGGGGCCAGCGATGAAAGCCCCCATCTCGATGACCTTGATGCCGGCCAGGGGGCCGTTGCCGGGTACGCTGGACATACTTCTTTACTCGTCAGAACGGTGTCGGATCGATGAAGCGGCGGATCACATTTTCGGTGAGGCGCGAAACGTTGTTGTCGTAGCCGTTGTGTGCAAGGGCGCCCGCCCAGGCGATCGAGCTGGTCGAGAAGACCGCACCGCCCTTGGGTGTCTCGTAGAAGATCATGTCGCAACGAACCAGCGGACAGGTCTCTCCGGTGATCGCCGAATGGGTGTGCGTCAGCTCCTCCTTCATCCAGTGGTAGGAGGCCGTGAAGTCCGTCGCCGTGGCGACGACCAGCGCATGCGGCGGCGTGCCGAGCCGGGCATCGGCCCGATCGATCTCCCAGCCCGCGGCGCCGCCGCCGATCAGACCGAAGGCGCCGATGCGCTCGTCCTTGCCGATGCCCTCGAAAGCGAAGGCCACGCGCCGATCGAAGCTCGCCGAGGTGCGCTCGAAATACGTCGACAAATCGAAGCCCTGCGCCGTCATGCCGACGCCGGCCACCGACTGCGGCGCGCGTCCCATGCGACGCCACATGCCGCCCAGTTCGCCTGTGAAGCTGTGATAGTACTCGCCGCCTTCCGCGGCCCAGCTCCGGATACCGTCCTCGGCGCGCCGCATCTCGATCACGCCCGGCAGATCCGGATGATAGGAGGTGCGCCAGTAGAAGCCGTTGCCGCCGAGATAGATGAAGCGGCCGCCCTTGTTCTGGAAGGCCGCGAGAGCATCGAGCATGCGCTTGGACGGATATTCCGGATGCGTGCCGGTCATCACGCAGCGATAGCCGCTCAGCAGCGCCTCGCCCTCGGCCTCCAGATCATCTTCGGTGATGACGTCGTAGGCGATCCCCTTCTCTTCCAGCCAGTCGGTGATGTGGGTATCGGCGGGGAACTGCCACAGCCGCTCGCGCGGCCGCATGTTCAGCACCGGCCGTAGTCGCGACGCGAGGCAGACGCCGCTGCCGTCACCGTGATGGTCGTAGAGCGAGCAGCCATATTCGGGATGCTCGTGCAGGAACAGCGTGGTCGCGTCGACGGTGGTGAAGACACCGCGCACATTCTCGCCCTCGCGCCATTCGAGATGATGATGCGTGTTGCCGTAGGCCCAGTAGCTGGCCGTGGGCAGCAGCAATGCCAGCGGGGCTCGGACCGTGCCGCGTGGCGGACGCACGACGAACGGCACATAATCCTCATCAGCGCCGCAGGTCAGACGTGCACAGTAGAGGCCGCTCTGCAGGTCCGCGGGCACTTCGAAGGTGAAGTCGGTTTCCCAACCGCAGTCGTACAAATCGTCGTCGTGGAAGTGGATGGCGCCGTAGTGCTCGGGCTTGTGCTGCCAGTTGTACTCGCTGCCGTCCCAGCTACGCCCCTTCATCGCCCGCGTCGGCAGGTTGACCGTATGGCCATGATGCGCCCCGGACCCGGTATCGACGATGCGTGTACCCGACATCTCGCGGCTGAAGTCCCAGGCCGCCACGAGGTCGGCCCCGAAGGCCGGGACCTTGGCATCGGCCAGCAAGGCCGAACGCTCCGCGGGAGACAGTGCTCGGGAGGCAACGATGGGCCCATCGATCTTGCCGTTGTAGCAGTCCTGCGCTGCAGCGGCGGCGCCGAATCCGGCGGCGATGCGAAAGCCTTCGCCCGCTGGCGGCGCGGCGAGCTTCTCCTGTGCCTCGGCGGTGGTATCGCCGGCCGCGGCGTAGGCAAGCAGCGGCCGCTGGCCAATCCAGCCCTCGCCCGTCGACGCGTCGAAGCTGGCCGCAACAACGTACCAATGACGCTCCAATAGCGCCTTGCCGCCGGTGACCGTCTTCGCGCCGATCTGCAGCATGAGTCGACCGTCGCCGTCGATCTCGAGGGCATACCCTTGACCGCCCATCACCACCTGCCGCCGACCCGAAAGCGGCAAGGTTGGCCAGATATGGGCGAGCAGCGTGAAGCTCTTCAGTGCAAAAGGCTTGCCGCCATCGATCTGAACATAGGAGCCGCAGGCGACAGTCTGACGGCGGCCAGGATAGTCACGATTGACCGGCGTCTCGACGGGCGTTGTCTTGAGGCCGATGCCGGCCTCGTCGCCGCAACGCAGGCGTTCGATCGCCACCCGGTAGGACGCCTCCGCGCTGACTTTGAAGGCGATGCGTCCGCCGGCTTCGACGCTGAAACGGTCGGCATAGCCCAGGATGGCGCGATGGCTGAGGTCGGTGGCCATCCGGCCTTTGGTCGGCAGGGGCGCATCGTCCGCCAACTGCAATGCTTGCCCGGTATGGCGCTCCCACCGGCGACGGAAGATCGCCCACTGCGCCTCGGCCGGCGTCCCGTAGCCGGGTCCTTCGAAGATCTCGATGGGGCTGCCCTTGCGGCCGGTGCTGCGGGCCAAATGCCAGCGACCGTTGCGCTGCGGCTGGACGGCAATGATACGGTCGCCGATCGGATCCCAGCGCAGGATCTTGAGCACCTTCTGCAGCTCGGTGCTGTGCGGGCCGAAGGGCTGGTCACGGAACTGGCGTGCGAGGTCCAGACGCGAGGCATCGATCTTGTGCATCAGCACGCTTCTCCCATCGGGCTGCCGGCAAAGCCCTTAATCGAGCCGGCGCTCCATGGCGGCATGCAAACGCATGAGCGGCTCAGGGCCGACGAACATGCCGCCATCGACAATCTGCCTGTCACCGATCCAGAGCGACTGGTCCAGAACGATACCGTCGGGATGGTTCTCGCCACCACCCGCCTCCCACCAGGGCAGCCCCATGCCGATCGCATTGCTTCCCGGAACACGGATGTCCTCGATGAACTGTCGGCTGGTCCAGGCCGCGGCCGGATGGAAGCCGAAGGTAAAGTGGACGAAGTTTCCGTAGCCGTTGGTGCCGCTGGCGCGGCGCAACGCACGCTCGAAGCTCAACCGGTCCTCGGCACCGCCACCGCTGAAGCCGCGTATGCCGCCGGCCGCCTCGATGACGATCGGCTGGCGCAAGGCGCGATAGTACTCGTCGAACAAAGCCTGGATGACGATCCGGCCTTCGACGCTTTCCATGATTGGATAGAAGCTCTGCGTGCCCGGCACGGTATGCATGCCGGGCTCGTTGCAGACGCGTTGGCGCACGAGCTTGATCTTGTCGAGGGTCAGCCGCACGTCGGTGCCACGCGGACAGGTGAAGCGCACGGTCTCGCCGGCCGCCTGGCCGAAATATTCGGCAAGCGCGATGTTGAAGTCGAGCATTGCTGCGAAGTCGACGCAGCCGTAGAGGCGCTCGAAGCTCTCCGCTGACGACATCGACAGCAGGCAATACCGGCAACGCTTGGCCGCCATCGCGGCCGCATGGGCGCCCGAACCTGCGTGGTAAGGAAAGCAGAAGTCGAACCACACATCCGCCGCGACCATGGCCGCCTTGAGTGCATCGCCGACATAGGGATCGGAAAGGCCACCCTGGTACGGCAGGCTCGGCGCGATGGCGATCAGCGACCGCGCCCCGACACGGCTGACGCTCGCCGCCACTGCATCGAGCAAGGTTCGCTCGGTGCGGTCGTCGCCGGTGATGAGCACGCTCTCCCCCGCCCTGACGGCGAAGCTCTGCACCACCAGGGTATCGGCTGCCCGATGAAGGCGCGGCGAGGTCATCGACATGGCTTCTCCTCCGATCCGGTAGGACGCTCAGGCATCGGTGCCGAGGTAGGCGTTCTGGACGAATTGGTCCGCGAGCAGTTGCCGGCCCTCGCCCTGCAGGATGATCTGGCCCTTCTCGAGCACATAGGCATAGCCCGCCAGTTCCAGGGATGCGCGGGCATTCTGCTCGATCAGCAGGATCGACATGCCGTTATCGGCAATCCGGCGAATCAGCACGAAGATCTCCTGCACCAGCTTGGGCATGATGCCGAGCGAGGGTTCGTCGAGTACCAGCAGGCGTGGTTCGGCCATCAGGCCCCGTGCGATCGCCAGCATCTGTTGCTCGCCGCCGCTCAATGAACCGGCGAGCTGATGCCGTCGTTCCTTCAGCCGTGGAAACGTCGCGTAATTCTGCTCCAGGAGTTCGGCCACGCGGGCGCGGCGGCTCTCCTTGTAGGCACCTATCATCAGATTGTCCTGGATGGTCATCTGGGCGAACACCAGACGCCCCTCGGGCACGAGCACGACGCCACGGCGCATCACCTGATGCGACGGCAGGCCGGCGATCGACTGGCCGTCGAACACGATCGTGCCTTTGGCCGGCCGCAACGCGCCCGCGATCACCTTCGCCATCGTCGACTTGCCCGCACCGTTCGAACCAAGCAGCGCCACGACTCCGCCCGGCGGTACGGCGAGCGACACGCCATTCAGCGCACGGGCGCCGCCATAGGCGAAGTCGATGCCTTCCAGAACCAATCCGGCAGCGGGCGCGCTCACGGAGCGGCCGTGCCGAGATAGGCGTCGATCACGGCCTGCTCGGAGAAGACCTGACTGGCCGTCCCATCGGCGATCTTGCGTCCGGCTTCGATCACGATCACGCGGTCAGAGACCCGGCGGACCGCCTTGATGTCGTGCTCGACCAGCAGCACGGTCACCCCCGACTCACGGATCGTCGACAACACGTCGATCACTTCGCGGGTTTCGGTCTCGTTGAGACCGGCGCAAGGCTCGTCGGCGAGCAGCAAAGTGGGCCGTGCCGCGATAGCGCGAGCGAGCTCCAGCCGCCGCAGGTTGCCGATGCTGAGCGCCGACGCCGGCTGATGCCGCCACGCGGTGAGACGGCAGACTTCGATCGCCCGCTCGGTCGTCGCTTGCGGATCGCGGGGACCAATACGGCCGAAGGTCGCCGCGACCAGGACGTTCTTCTCGACCGACAGCTCGGGAAACGGCTTGGCGATCTGGAAGGCGCGCGCGATGCCCATGCCGCAAACGAGGTGCGGCGCCTTGCCGGTGATCTCGCGATTCTCGAACAGGATGCGGCCGGCTGTCGGCTTGAGGTAGCCAGAGACCATATTGAACAGCGTCGACTTTCCCGCGCCGTTGGGTCCGACGATACTGGTGATGCTCTTGCGCTCGACGGCGAACGACAGGTCCTGGATGGCCCGCAGGCCCTTGAACTGCTTGGTCAGGCCTTCGATCGCCAGGATCGTCATGGCCGTCCCTCGGCCGTGCCACGGCGACGGTCCCAGACTTTCCGCGCGAGGCCCATCAAGCCCTTGGGTGCCAGGATCACCATGGCGATCAGCACGGCGCCGGTCAGCATCATGTGCAGGTCGAGAAGATTGCCCAGCACGACCTGTGTCAGCACGATCATCAGGGCAGCGCCGATGATCGGGCCGGCCACCGTGCCGATGCCGCCCAGCATTGTGTAGAGAATCAGGTTGAGGCTGATGTCGATGCGGAAGACCGAGCCGGTGCTGATGAAGCCGAGGCTGTAGCCGTAAAGCACGCCGCCCATGGCGGTCAGCACGGCGCTCAGCACGAAGGCGATGAGCTTGTAGCGCTCGGTCGGAATGCCGAGCATGGAGGCAGTATCCTCGTCCTGGCCGATACAGGTCAGGCCCATGCCAATTCGCGAGCGCCGCAGCCACACGAACACCGCGATATTCGCCAGGAACAGAACCAGGAAGAGGAAGTAGAAAAGCTGCACCTTGGTCAGGCCGGGAACCAGCAGGGCCGGCAGCGGGAAGCCGCTCGTGCCGTGGAAGGCATCGAAGGTCTTGGTGATCTCGGCCAGGATTTCGGCAAAGGCCAGCATGGCGATCGCGAAGTAGATGCCGCGCAGATTGAGCACGGGAATGGCGATCGCCAGCGCCGCCACAAAAGCGAGTCCGATGGCGAAGGCCATACCGATCATGAGCTTCACGGCGACCGACAGGCTCGGATCGAGCTGCTGGCCCAGCAGGCCGGCGCCAAAGGCGCCGAGTCCAAAGAAGGCCGTGTGACCGAAGCTCCAATAGTTGGTGAAACCGCCCAGCATCTCCCAGGCAACGGCCATGCCGCCGAACAGCAGGATCTGCTGCGCCAATCGGAGCTGGAACGGCGACAGCATGAATGGCAGGACCAGCGCAGCCACCAGCAGCGCCCCCGACAGGCCCCAGATGCCGGCCGGAATGCGGCCGTTGAAGGCGTCCATCAGACCGACGCCTTGTAGGCGTTGCCCAGCAGGCCGTTGGGGCGGACGATGAGCATCAACAGCAGCGCGCAGAAGATGAAGACGTTGGGGAAGCGCGGGCCGATATATTGCGACGACAGCGTGCTGATCTCGCCCAGCATCAGGCCGCCGAGAAGCGCGCCGACGGGACTGCCGATGCCGCCCAGCACGACGGTGACAAACGCGTTCAATGTCCAATAGGCGTCGTCGAACGGCGAGAACGGATTGATCATGCCGATGATGATGCCCGAGGCGCCGGCGAAGCCCGCCGAGACGCCGAAGGTCAGCATGTAGATCCAGTTGGAATCGACGCCGCACAGGCCCGCCGCGAAGCTCTGCTGCGCCGTCGCCCGGATCGCCCGTCCCACCTTCATCGCATGCAGCGCGACCGCCAGCACGGCAAGCAGCACGAGGCTGGCAAGCAACCCGGTCGCTCTCGCCCCGTCGATCACGACACCGCCGACATGATACGTGCGGAGCAGCCACGTCGACGACAGCGACTGAATGTCGGGCCCGAACGCCAGGATCAGCAGGTCACGCAGGATCAGGCTGGCACCGAAGGTGATCAGCAGGCTGGTCATCAGTGAGCCGCGCCGGATGGCTGCCGACACCAGGGTCTGCTGCAGTGCGCCCCCGATGACCGCCAGGATGAGGAAGACCACGGGGATCGCCGCCAGCGGATCCAGCCCCAGTGCCCCCTTGAGCCACAGGCCGAGATAGGCACCGGCTAGGATGAAGACGCCATGCGCGAGATTGACGACGCCCAGCACGCCGAAGATCAGGGAAAATCCCACCGCCGACAGCGAGAAGATTCCGCCCAGGATCAGACCATCGACCAGCGTCTGGAGAAGGAGCGTCGCATTCATGGCGTCTGCATCCGTTCGGCCGTGCTAGCTCTTCTTCGCCCAGGCCGGGGTCGGATAGATCAGATCGGCGGTCTTCACGTCCGTCGGATAGACGACCTGCACCTTGCCGCTCTGCACCTGGCCGATCTTCGCGCCCATCACGATGGCGTCGCCGTCGCCGTCGGGAGAGAACTTCACCGGACCGAAAGCCGTGCTCATGTTCGTGGCGGCCAGAGCATTGCGCACCTTGGCCGGGTCGAGGCCGCCCGCTGTCCGCATCGCTTCGACGTAAGTCGTGATGCACGCCGAGGCGCCGACGGTATGGTAGCTCAGCGCCCGCGTATTGTTCTTGTTGTAATATTCGATATAGGCCTTGGTGCTGCCGAAGATCGGATCCTTGGAATCGATCTGAGCGTCCCACGGCAGCTGCATGATCACGCCGGTCGCCTTCGCGCCGAGGCTTTCGCGGTACATCGGCAGCTGCGGTCCGAGGAACTGGTAGAGCAGCGGCACACTGGTGTCGGTGGCGATCATCTGGCGCACGATCACCAGCGAGTTCTGGTCCACCGTTGTCGTGATCAGGATGTCCGGAGTCTTCGCGCGGATCGTCGCCAGCGCGCTCGAGGCGTCGCTGACCTGCTCGGGCAGCTCCAGCACGTCGAGCACCTGCAGGCCGATCTCCTTGCAGCCCGCGGCGGCCGCCTGGGCATTGGCCTTGGAGAAGGCATCGTTGGTGGCGATGATCGACACCGACTTGGGCTTTGGCGTGATCGACTTGAAGAATTCGATGCTCGTCACCCAGGCGCGGCTTGCCCGCGGGAAGAAGCCGAAGATATTGCGATAGCCTTGCTGGAAGATCTGGTCAGCCGATGCGCCAACCTGGACGGTCAGCTTGCCGGCCGCCTCGGTGATGCCGGCGCAGGGCAGAACGATGTTGCTGCCGTAGGAGCCCAGGAAGAAGCTGACATCGCCGTCGACCTGGCGCTGGATCAGCGATGTGGCGCGCGCCGGATCGCTGGCATCGTCGACGATGGCAAGCTCGACACGGTATTTCTTGCCGCCGATCTCGACACCGCCCTTCTGCTCATTGATGAACTTGATGGCGGTCTCGTAGCCCTGCCGGATGTTCAGGCCTGTCTCCGCGTAGCGTCCGGACATGCCGAGCGAGCCGCCGAATTTGATCGTGCTGCCGCTCTGCGCCCAGGCGCTGCCGCTGCCGAACACCGTCGGCGCCGCCACAGCCGCCGCCATTCCCCCCAGCGCCGACCGGCGCGAAATCTCTTTGCCCATCATTCCCTCCCTAACCACTGACTCCATCAACGGCCGTGCGTCCTAGAGATCCAGGACCAGCAGCCCTCCCCGCGCACGCGACACGCAGACGGTCATCAGCTGTCCGCATCGCCTCTCGTCGTCGCTCAAAACCTCGTCGCGATGATCCGGCTCGCCCTCCAGCACCCGGGTCGCGCACAGTCCGCACACGCCTTCCATGCAGGACGAATCGACGACCACGCCGTTCTCGATCAGCACCTGCAGGATCGACTTGTCTGCCGACACCTCGAACGTCTTGCCCGAACGGGCAAGCAGCACCGTGCAGGGCGCCGAGTCGGCACGAGCCTCTGCGGTGGGTGTCGGCGGCGTGAAGTATTCCCAGTGAACGGCCGACAAATTGGCGCAGCCGTCCGCGATCTTCCGCGCTTGGTCCATAAAAGGCACAGGCCCGCATACATAGAGATGCGACCCCACAGGCCGGTTCGACAACAGCTCATCGAGCCGGGCCGATACGGCCGCGGGCTCGACGCCAAAGTGGAACACGACGTGCGGTGCCATCGGCCCGTCGGCCAGCAGGCCGTGGAAGGCCGCGTGCGCGGACGACCGGGCGAAATAGTGAAGCTCGAACGAATGGCCGCGCTGCACCGCGTGCCGGGCCATGGACAGGAGTGGTGTGATGCCGATGCCGCCGGCCAGCAGCACCAGATGCGGCGCTGACCAGTCGACCTCGAAGGCGTTGACCGGCGACGTGGCGGCAATGACGTCGCCCTGTGCCAGGCGATGGACAGCAGCCGATCCCCCGCGCGATTGCGCTTCGCGTTTCACCGCGATGAGGTAGGCGCCCTCCTCGCCCGGGCCGTTGCACAGCGAGTACTGCCGAACCAGTCCTTCGCCAAGGCGCAGCGCGATGTGCGCACCGGGCGTGAAGCCGGGCAACCGTGCGCCATGGGGGTCGGCGAGTCGCAGCGACAAGACGTCCTCGGCCTCGCGCCGGCGACTCGTCACCTGGAGCTGCATCTCGCCGGCCGCGGCCTGCATCAGGAGCGCGGCCCGAACATGCGATCGAGGTAGCCGTTCAGGAAGTGATGGATCGGCTTCTCCATCACCGACATGCGGCCGGGCTCATAGACGGGCAAAGCCATGGCCCGCTGCATGGACTCGATCATCGACCGGTCTTCTTCGTAGATGATCGCCTGATAGTCCTTGTAGACCTTGAGCTTCTTGTCGAAGTCCGGATCGGCGAAGAACTCTTCCGGAAAGAGGATGTAGATGAGCACTTCGCACTTGTCGGGACCGATCGGCCAGCCGACCATGATCTTGACCAGGTCGATGCGCCCGAACAGCGTCATGTTCGGCGGCATGAAGCCGGTGCAGGCAAAGCTGTTCGGCTCGGCCTCGAGCCACGGAGCCTTGCCGAACAGTGCCTCGCCGCCCGGCGTCGAGGGCGCGGCGTCATAGCGGATCGTGATGCCGCCATTGTCCTTCAGCGACACGTTCTCGGTGGTCCAGGAGAAGCGCGCGCCGAAGCTTTTCACATGCAGGACGCCCACGTGATAGAAATCCATCAGGTTCTCGTGCATGAACTTCCAGTTGCAGTTCAGCTCGAGGCGCGTCACGTCGGCCAGACGGCACTTCTCCGTATGGAGCTGCGCGAAATCCTTCTCGAACTCCCCCATCGCCTCGTCGAAGAGCGGCGGCTCGCTCGCAAAGCTGATGAAGATGTTGCCGCGCCAGGTCTGGAGATGAATGCGCGGCAGGCGGCAGGTCGACGGATCGAACCCGTCGGTGTCCTTCATATACGCCGCACCGATCAGCTTGCCTGACAGATCGTACGTCCAGCCATGGTACGGACACTTGAAGAGCCGGGTGTTGCCTTTGCCCTCCGCGACCTCGACGCCGCGATGGCGGCACATATTGTAGAAGGCGCCGAGCGTACCTTCCTTATCGCGCGCGATGATGATGGGGCGGCCCAGGATGCGGCGCGCCTCGTAGTCGCCCGGGTTTGCGAACTGCTCGACGCGGCCCATGTAGAGCCAGTCGCGATAGAAGTAGCGCTGCAGCTCCCGCTCGTAGATCGCCGGGGACGAATAGATACCGCCCGGCAGATGCCGCGCGCGGATCAGCTCTTCCCGTGTCTTGTCGACCTCCGTCGCCGGCTCAAAGCCCACTGCCGTGTGATCCATTCCGCCCCTCGATCACGACTTAATACGATTGTATAAAGAGATGCAGGATCGGAACCGCGCTGTCAAGAGAAGGGGCTCTGCCCTGCCCGCTTGCTGCTTGGTACCGGCATACAGGTCGGGTAGTGAGAGCGTCAGAAATGCCCAAGCCCAAGACAAAGGCCCGGTCCGCCCGACCGTCCGGCCGCGCAACGAAGCGCAGCTTCTCCAAGCAGGCTCCTGATGTGCGGCGACAGCAGCTGATCGACGCGACCTTCCACTGCATCTGCCAGCACGGCACGGAGGACCTCAGCGTTCGCCTGATCGCGCAACAGGCCAGCTTGTCGCTCGGCATGGTGCGACACCACTTCCGCAGCAAGGACGAGCTGCTTGCCGCCACCTTGCGCTTCCTGTCGTCGAAGGTGCAGGACCAGATCGGCCTCGCGATGGCGAAGCCCTACGCCTCTCCCACCGAACAGCTCTACGCCTTTCTCATCGCTTGCCTGCATCCGCAGCAATTCAATGCCGATTATGTCCGGGCGCGCTTTCTATTCTGGGGCCTGGCCCAGACCAACCGCACGGTGCGCCGCGTGCACGACGAGATCTATGGCCGCTTCGAACGACAGGTGCGCGAGCTGATCGCCGCCGTCGCCCGCGAGACCAATGCCGACATCGATCTTGATGTGGTGACCTTGACCATTCTGGCGCTGCTCAAAGGCATCTGGGTCGAATGGAGCTTGTCTCCGAACCGGGCCGATCCCTTGAAACTAGCCGAGCAGATTTTGCCTGCGCTGGATCGTACTTTCGCCGAGAGATTACGCCGAAAGATACATAGGGTGGAATAAACGACATATCGTGAGTGACCTCCGCACCCGCCGAGCTCGCCGGCATGTTCAGCGCCCAGGCAAGCTCCTCGTGGTCAGCCTCTGTGACCCTCGCGATACGAGCCGCTCTTCCAACATGACCGGTTGTACCTGCCGATTCGATGGCCTAAGGAAAAGCGAGCGACAAGAAACGCAAGAAGAAGCCCCGCCCATCCTTCACCCCTCGAGGATCGCGGATGATCAACAGTTCCCATCGCGCGGACAGTGTTCCGCATCCAATTTCCACGCAGATACCAGCCAACGGAACGACTCTGTCGACGACTCGTCGCGCATCGTCCGCCTTTCGACCACCGGCGCGGCCGACAGTCGTGCACATTCCGCGACGAAGCACACCCTGGCGAATACCTGTGGCATTCATGGTGCTGGGCCTTTGCGCGCTGACTTCGATATGGTGGTATTCGCGTCAGGAGCAACGGCAGGTGGCTGCCGTGGATTTCCAATTGCCGCCGACCGACGCGGCCGTCCCGGTCCCGCCGTTGGCGGAGGACAAAGGGGACGTGCTCGCCCGACAAATCCCCCCGCCACAGGAAGCACCGCCCGTTTCGGTAACGTCTGACGCCAATCGGTTTGAAAAAGTCGTTCTGCATCTTGCCAAGGGCGACACACTGGCGAGTCTCCTCGCCGACCTTGACCTCGAGCGCGCCGAAGTGATGCGCGTATTGTCGGCATTGCGGCCGCACCTAGAGATTCGCCATCTGCAGATCGGCCAATCGGTCCACGTCACGCTCGAGAATGCAACCGGGGAAAAAACATCGCGCCTCCTGCATGATCTGACGATCCGGCCAGAGGCGCGGCGTGAGATCACCGTCGAACGGGACGACGACGGCACCTATCGTGCCAAGGAAAAGCTTTTCGAGGTCCTGAAGCGATTCCAACGCGTGGCTGGCCGTATCAAGGACTCACTGATCTTGAGCGCCCAAAGGGCTGGAATGCCACCCAGCGCTCTCACCGAGATGCTGAGTGCCTTCGCATTCGACGTAAGCTTCCAGCATGACTTGAAAGCCGGTGATCGCTTTTCTGCGCTGGTCGAGCGCGTTGAGACGAAAGACGGCAGGTTGATCGGCGCTGGGCGCCTGCTGTGGGCCAAGCTGACGACGGGAGCAGGCGAGCGGATATTCACCGTCTATCGCTTCAGGCCCTCGGGAGGCCGCGACTTCTTCTATACACCGCACGGCCAGAGCGTAGTGCGGGCTCTGCTGCGTACACCGCTCGACCTCGCCCGGCTTACCATCTCCTCAGCCTTCGGCATGCGGCATCATCCGCTCCTCGGCTTTACGCGCTTGCACGCCGGCGTGGACTTCCCCGCGCCGCCGGGCACACCGGTGCTGGCGGCGGGTGACGGCCGCATCGTGCAGGCAGGCCGCAACGGTGGCTACGGCAACTGGGTGGAGATTGTTCATCCCGGCTCGCTGGCTACCGGTTATGCCCATTTGCTACGCATCGCACGTGGCATTCGACCGGGCGTCACGGTTCATCAGAGTCAGGTAATTGGCTTTGTCGGAAGCACGGGCCTCTCTACGGGTCCGCACCTACACTTTGAACTCCGGCGCAACGGCACGCCGGTCGATCCGCTGAGCGTTGCCCATCGCTCGTTGCGCACACAACTGGCTGGCCCCGACCTTGCCCGCTTCATGAAGGTCGTCGCCGAGGTGGACCGGCTGCGATCAGGCGGGTAGTCCGTACGGAAGGTGGCGCAGAGGCGGAAGAGTCACTTCCGCCTTTTTGGAAGCCCATGGCGATCGCCGAGAGGAAGCCTCGGCCCATCCTCCACGCGCGTCCGCCGTTCTATCTTCCGAGTGCCATTTGTCACCCATGACAAACGAGACACCAGGCAGTCGTTTGCTTGATCCAGGTCAATGTTCCTCGCCGTCATTCGGAAAGAATACAGGAAACCCGATCTGAGGAGCTTTAGATGCCGGACGCTGTTGCAGATTTTCCCAGCCAAATCGGTCCTTCGGTGTGGCTCTCGCTTGGCCAAAACAAATTGCCACTGCCGTCGAGCTTCAAATCGAGCTTGTCCGCGCGTGGAACGCCACCAGCCGCGACTGGACAGAGAAGTTCCAAGCCGAGTGGACACTTTGGGCAGACTTCGTACGTGACCTCGGTCTCAGCCAAACGCCGGCGGAAGCAACGTCGATCTGCTCTCGTTGTACAGCCAGGCAAATGGAAATGTCGGCAACCGACATCGGCACGATGATGGCGCGTGCTCACGACTTCTCGCAAGCCATGCTCAAAGCGGCCGGGCAAGCCGCGTCATCACCCGAGCACTAGATCAGCGCACAGAACCTGCGCAGGAATATCGTTACAGAAACCAACCTGCCGCTTTCTGGCGGCGTCTTCGTCGCGGCGTAAGTCGACGTGTCGATCGTCGACCCATTCGCAGCGTCCTTTGCTTGTCTACGCCAACAACGCAAGCTTGGGATCGGTTGCACGAACCGGAGCTTCGGGAAGGCCGAGTTCCTTGCGGACGATATTCGCGCCGCGGACGATCGACACCATTTTGTAGAAAGCATGCATCCTGCTCATGCCCTGGCGCCCGAAGCCGCAATCCGAGCTCAGGATGAGCCGCTCGACAGGAATGTACTTCAATGCACGTCGTATCAAGGCGGCCACTTGTTCCGGACGTTCCACTGACAGCTGTCGATGACTTACGACGCCGATGCAGATCTTTTTGTCCTTGGAGATACCCTTGCCGATGATTTCCAGATCCGCGCCATCATTGTCCGCGGTTTCAAAAGTGATGACGTCCACGTCGAGCTGGTCAAGATAGGGCAGCGCCCGCATGTAACTATGGCGATCGATCTCAACTCGTTGGGCTGCCGGGCTGCCCCAGCACGTGTGACACCAGACCTCCGTCTTGTCACGCAGGCCCTGAACTTCACGATTGAACGACTCGACCAGGAACTCGGCTGTTACCTCCTTCATATCGACGATGCCGATCGATTCGTGGATCGAAGGTTCTTCGACCTGGATGATCGGACAGCCGGCATCCGCCAGTTCGTGGTATTCCTTGTTGAGCTCGATCGACAGATCCATGATCAGCTTGCGCCGATCACGGTAGTGATCGTCGATCAAGATTTTGGCGTATTCCTGAGCGGATATGCCGCCAAGCTTCACGGGGTGGCACGTGCAGCGTTGGGCAAGCTTCCATAGGCTGCCATATTCGAGCGGGCCACGCTCCACCTTGCCGACAACGGTTGGCGAAAGACGCGTCTCCACGACTTCGTAAAGGAGGTCGCCGGGCTGGCGGTTGCGTCCGGAAGCATAGGGCTGACGCTTGATCTCCCCTGGCGAAAGGCCCTTCAGGCGTTCTCCGACATACGCGAACCAGGAGCGGCCGGCGACGTCCATGTCGAAGCGGCTGTCCCCGTCGACAAGGATATCGAGCCCGGCACGCTCCTGATCGGAGATGAGGGTTGCCAGGGTATCGCAATACTGCTCGCGGAAGACGATGTCCGTCATGGCGTGAGACAGTGGCCTGCCCTCGAGGTTCCGCGTGTACCAAACCGGCCGCGGCAAGCTTCCCGTGACCGTCGTGGGAAGGACCAGATCCTTCGTCGCTTTAAACATCTATTCTCTCCCAATACGCGACGTGAATGGTTCGATTGTTTTCAGTCCGAGAATTGCGACGACCGTTTCCTTACGATCTGGACCGGGAGCCGAGATCTGATGTCGCCAGTTCCGATGCCCCTGCTGACTTGCGCCAGACAATCGGGAACAGGTCGCAATCCATCCGATCGCCCGACTTCAAGCCAGGATCGCGGATCGGCTTCGTCACACGCGGGTGCTCTCTGTACGTGATGTCATCGCCGAGCCACCGCGTGGACAGAGCTCGTCGCCGTCGAGTTCCACTGGCATTGCCGGGCGAGCCGTGTACGGCCAGGCCGTGAAAAGCGATGCAATCGCCCGGCGCCATATCCCAATTCAAGATCTCGAAAGCCGAGCGGTCTGCGTCGATATCGGGCACCGCTTCCAACTCGTCGGAATAGGTCTCGGTGAACTTGAAATCCGGCGCCCGGAACTGACGGTTCCAGCGATGGGATCCCCGGACGAATTCGAGTGGCCCATTGTCCTGGCCTATTTCATCCAGGGTCAGCCATATCGAGCAGGTCTGGTCTCCCGTAACGCACCAATAGGGTAGATCCTGATGCCAGGGCGTGGGCGCCTCTGCTCCCGGCTCCTTCACCAGCAAGTGGTCGTAGAAGAAATTGATCTTGTCCACGCGCATGAGCGCGCCGGCGATGGCGGCGGCCGGTGAATGAAGGACAAAATCACGAAAGTCGGAATCGAACGTCCACATGTAACGGTCGCCATGGAACGTGCCCTTGTGCTCTTTCTTGCCGTACCGGGTTCCCAGGGGGCCCGGCTCCCGGATATTGCGGTCGATCGCCTCTTCCAGGAGCGGCAACCAGGGCTTGAAGAGGCCGCGCAGGCAGACCGCCCCATCCTGCTCATAGCGGATAACGTCTTCTTCACTGATCGACAGACCGTTGGCGTCGGCCATCGTTTCCTCCTCGTTGCTTACAGGACTCCGGGATAGGCGCCGCCATCGATCAACAGGTTCTGACCGGTGATGTATCCGCTTTGCGCGGCGCAAAGGAACGCGCAGGCGTCGCCGAATTCCACAGGTTGACCGAAACGCGCCGCGGGAATTGTCCTGAGGCGCCCCGCCTGCGCTTCCTGCACGCTGATCGCCTGATCCTTCGCAACTTTTTCGTAGGTAGCGGACAGCCGTTCGGTGGCGAAGGCACCCGGAAGCACATTGTTGATCGTCACGTTGTGCCCGGCCGTCTGCCTCGCGAGCCCGGCGACAAAACCCGTCAGCCCGGCGCGCGCGCCGTTGCTCAATCCCAGGTGACCGATCGGCGCCTTCACCGCGCCGGACGTGATATTGACGATCCGGCCGAAGCGCCGGCCGATCATGCCGTCGAGCACTGCACGGATGAGCGCGATCGGCGCCAGCATGTTCGCCTCCAGCGCCGCCAGCCAGTCGTCCCGCTCCCACTGCCGGAAGTCGCCCGTCGGCGGTCCGCCTGCGTTGTTGATCAGGATATCGGGCACGGGACAGGCCTCGATCGCGGCCCTTCGCCCCTGCTCCGTCGCGATGTCCCCCGCCACGGCCGTCACGCTGGCTCCGGTCTCGCTCCGGATTTCCTCGGCGGTGCGCTCCAATGCCTCCTCGCCACGTGCGGTGATCACGAGTGCGACCCCTTCCCGGGCAAGCGCCATGGCGCATGCCTTGCCGAGCCCCTTGCTCGCGGCACAAACGATCGCCGTCCTTCCGCGAATACCCAAATCCACGATGGGAGCTCCTTGCGCCGAAAGCGGTTCGTCAGGCGAAGCCGTACCGGCGGCGCGCGAGGCGTTCGGCGAGGGCCACCAGACCGAACAATGCCAAACCGATCACGCACAACAGGAATATCGCCGCCAGGATCAGCGCCGTATCGGCCTGCGAAGAGGCGAAGATGATGATGTAGCCCAGCCCCTTCTGCGCCGAGATGAACTCGCCGACGATCACGCCGATGATCGCGAAGGTCACGGCGATCTTCATGCCGCTGAAGATGTGCGGGATCGCATAGGGAAGCCGAACCGACGTGAACACTTGCCAGCCGGTAGCGGTCAGGGCGGTGCAAAGACGGAGCATGTCGGGCGGCGTCGATCGCAATCCGGTTTCGGTCGCGATGACGACCGGAAAGAAGCTGATGAAGACGGCAAATGCCAATCGCGACGGCATGTCGATGCCGAGCCAGACGATGAACAGCGGCGCGAGCGCAATCTTCGGGATGAGCTGGAAGAAGATGATGGTCGGATACATCGAGATGGCGAACAGCCGCCAGTAGACGGTGAGGATCGCCAGGCCGACGCCGAACACGGTCGCAAGCGCGAAAGAGAGGACCGACTCGACCGTCGTCGGCCAAGCGTGGCCGATCAGGAGCGGAAAGGTCTCCTGCAGCCGTTCGAATACGACGGTCGGCGCGGGCAGCAAGGAAGGCGGAACGTTGAAATAACCGATGGCCCACTGCCAAATCAGCAGCAGTACCACCGGCGTCAGGATGGGCAGCACGATCCGCTCGGGGAACGGCCAGGAGCGGCGGACCCGTCGGCGTCCCTGCGGCGACGCACCCATCAGATCTTGCCTGACTTGAGCATCGCTCATGCGGCCTCCCGCTCGTGTCGATGGCCCGCTTCGATCTGGTGGCGCAGCGTCCGGCATATGGCGTTGAACTCCGCCGAATCCCCGATGTCGGGATCGCGTGGTCGGCTGAAGGGAATCGTGATGTCACTGACGATGGTGGACGGACGGCGCGTCATCACGAGCACACGGTCCGAAAGCATGACGGCTTCACGGATGCTGTGGGTGATGAAGATGCCCGTCTTGTGATACTTCTGCCAGATATTCAGCAATACGAGATTCATCTCGTCTCGCGTGATGGCGTCGAGGGCGCTGAACGGCTCGTCCATCAGCAACAGATGGGGATCGTGGACGAGCGCCCGACAGATCGCCGCCCGCTGCCGCATGCCGCCGGAGAGCTGGGCCGGACGATGATCTCGAAAATCCTTGAGGCCGACCATCTCGAGAAGCTCGAGCGCCTTTGCCCGGTGAGCGGCCATGTCCCGCTTCATGATGCGGACGGGAAACAGTACATTGTCGAGGACCGAGAGCCACGGCAAGAGCGTCGCGTCCTGGAAGATCAGCCCGACATCGCGGCGCGGGCTCGTCATCGGTGCGCCGTCGATGGCAATGCTGCCGGCGGACGGCTTCTCAAGCGCCGCGAGCATCATGAGGACGGTGGACTTGCCGCAGCCGCTCGGTCCCAGAATCGAAACGAACTCGCCGGCTTCCACCGTAAAATTCGCACTGCTGACCGCCTCTACGGGGCCCTGTCGCCCCTCGTAGGTCTTGCGAACGCCGTTGACCGAAATATAGGGCATCGCGCTAGCTCAACAGCTTCGGGAACACCCGTGTCTTCTCGTCCACCTTCGCCCATTGCTCCGGCGTCAGCTTGATCGTACCGGCGAACTTGTTCAGGAACACCACCTCGACATCGGGCCGCTTCGCCTTGGCCGGATCGACGCCGTACTGCATCGTCAGATCGACCATGCCCTTTACCTTCTCAAGGTCGGAGTAGCCGAGACCATGATCCTTCGCCTCCGGCCGCACCACGGAAGCCAGCATGAAGCCCTGCCCCAGTCGTGAGAACTCCTTGCCGGCTGTGGTCATCTGCAGCTCTGGGACTTGTTTAAGGAAAATCTCCAGGGCGGTGTCCGGATCCTGCAGAGAGAACGCGAGCGCCTCAAGCAGCGCGTCGGTAACCGCTTGGCACAGGCCGGGATCCTTTTGCAGCGTCTCCGGACGGGTGACGACGTTGTTCGAATAGAAGCTCAGCCCGTAGTCGCTCCACATCAGGGCGCGGAACTTGACGCCCATCCCCTCGCCAAGCGCGTAAGACGTGCTGACGATGCCGATGGCGCCGTCGATCTGCTTGTCGATGAGGGTGCGCTCCAGCACGCGGGCATCGGTCTGGACGTGGGTGATGGTGGACAGGTCGACGCCCGCGATCTTCGCAAACGCCGGCCAGAACGGTGCTTCGACAGAGGCGGCAACACCGCCGAGCTTCTTGCCGTTCAGATCCTTGGGGGTATGAATCGGCGATTCCGGACGGAAGAAGATGCCCATGTAGGCGTCGTAGTTCGTGGTTGCCAGCGACACGAGCGGCATGCCGGTGGCGTTGCTGACGATCGTCGAGCCCGTCGACACGAGCCCGAAGTCGAATTGTCCGGCGGCGATCGCCTGTGCCGCTGCGAGCGAGCCATAACCACGGCTGATGGCGACATCCAGTCCGCGCTTCGCGAACATGCCCTGATCTTGCGCAATGTAGGTATAGGCAGTCGCCCCTTGAGCCAACCAGGGCAACGTGAATTTCACGTGCCGCTTGCTCTGCGCGTAAACGCGACCCGGCAGCGCCGCTGCGCCCGCCAATGCACCACCGGCCTTCAGCAGATCACGCCGACCTACTCGGATCCCATTCCTGTTTTGCCTCGCCTGCATATCCACCCCCAACCCTACGTAAGATTTGTACAAGGCGCTCCCTGGAGCGGTACGCGTTACTCCGCTGCCGCGAGGTCGCCGCCGATGGGGATACGCAATTCCCGTACCCGTTCCTGCGTGTAGAGATCGCTCCAGTTGACCCAGGACTTGTCGGTGACGAGGTGCGGGTCGTAGCTGCGATCGGGAATCTGCATGTGCTTGCCGGCGATGTGCACGTGGCGAATGCGCTTCTTGTCCTGGAGGATCGAGATATTCTCCAGCGGTGAGCCGTCGACGGCAATGAAGTCGGCATAGCGGCCCTGCGCCAGAAGTCCGAGCTTGTCGCCCTTGGCGAGGAAGCGCGCCGTAACCTCGGTCGCACAGTTCAAGGTTTCAGCCGGCGTAAAGCCGAGGTCCTTCACGAAGATCTCGAGTTCCCTCGCATGCCACTCGCCATAGGGAGTGACCGCAAAGCCCGAATCCGTGCCGGTCATCATCGGAATACCGGCCTTACGAGCCCTCTGCAGATTCTTGCAGGCGATCTCGTACTCCGCCTTCGTGCTTTCGATCCGTCCTTTGGTGGCCGCACGCTCATGGGCCTGCGTGAAGTCGATGATGTTCCGGGGGAAAGTCATCGTCGGACCGATTGCGCTGCCCGACTTCACCATCGCATCAAGGCATTCATCATCCAGATAGTAAGCGTGGAAGATGAGATCGACGCCTGCGCGCGCTGAATAGAGCGTTGCCTCGCGGCCGCGTGCATGAACAACGACTTTCCTGCCCAGGCGGTGGGCCTCGGCCACCATCGTCTTCGTCTCGTCCTCATTGAAAGCGGCGATCAATTCGCCGTCGGGACGGGTCTGGAAACCGTCCATCGCGATCTTGATGCAATCGACGCCGTTTTTGACCTGCACGCGGATCTCTTCGACGGCCTCGTCCTTGCTGGCAACCAGCTTGCCGATCGACGTGTCCGGAGCGCCGATCCAGCTCGGATACCAATCCGTGAGGCCCTGTCGGGACGTGATGTAGCGGCCCGCGGCGGTGACGCGAGGCCCCTCGAACAGACCCGCGTTGATGGCATCACGGACCGAAAGGCTGATCTGGCCCGCATCGCCGGGAGCGCAGATCGATGTATAGCCGGCGGCGACAACCTTTTGTGCGAAGAACAGGCCCCGCAACGAACGGAATTCCATCGGCTGATAGAGATCGATGTCTTCCTCGGTCTTGGCGTTGCCGTAGGCCAGATGCGTGTGGACGTCCACGAGGCCAGGCATGACGAAGAGGTTGCCGTAGTTCAGCACCGTATCGTTCACCGCAACCGGCGGCGCATCCGCGGTCGGGCCGACGCAGGTGATGATGCCGTTATCGCCGTAGCTGATCGTGTAGTTCGGCTGAGCCGATGAATCGCGACCAGAAAAAAAGTTCCCGCATCTTACATGCGTTCCCATGGTGCCTTTTCCTCCCAATCCCTACGCGGCCTGCTTATGCAGCCTGACCCACCGGATGCGCCCACTCCTGCTTCCTGGCAAGCAGCGGCGCCATGACCTTGTCCAGAGCCGCCGTCTGCTCCCTCGTCAGATCGAGTAGTGGCGCACGGACGTAGCCGCCTGTCCAACCACGCAGAGTCATTGCCGCCTTGACAGCCTGCGGCTGCCCGAAGGCACGAGCGACCATGCGGTAGTCGTACCAGGAGCGATAGATCGCCGCGCCGCGCCGGCTGTCGCCGGTACGATAGGCGCGGAAGCTCTCGCGAATGAGTTCCGGCAGCGCGCAGGCGTTCGTCGAACTCAGCCCGTCGAAGCCGGCGGCCAGAGCGGCGGGCATCTGCAGATCCGACGCGCACAGCAATCGCACGCGGCCACCCACGCGCCCAACGAGTTCGTCGACGACCAATGGCGCCAGGTCGCCCTGCTTTACGCCGACGATGCCGGAAATATCGGCCAACCGCTCGATCAAGGCCGGCGACAGCGTGATACCCACGCCAGGCGCATTGTAGATAACCAGCGGACGCACGCTGGCAGCGACGCGCGCGAAGAACCGCTCGATGTGGCCGTTGTTGACTTCCGACACATACGGCGGCGTCACCATCGGAATGCCTCCGAGCGAGACCGCCAGGGCACCGAGCTCTTCCACGATCCGCACATCCGAGGAAGCCGCGCAAAGCATCGCGGGCATCCGACCCCCGAGCACCTGCATGGCACTGCGGAACAGCTCGGTCCGCTCTTCAGCGGTCATCGTTGCGAACTCACCGTAGGTCCCGCCGATCAGGACGCCGTCGTAGCCAAAACCGATCGTCCGCTCGAGCGCGTCCGCGAAGGCCTTGCGGTCGAATTCACCTGTTGCCGTGAACGGCGTCACGACAATGCAATAGAGCCCTTGGAGCGCTTCCGTTGCCCGCTCAACCGTCATTCCGCCCATTACCACCCCATTCCCTGCATCTCGGCGCTCTCGAAAATAACAGTTCTTATGTTTGGTATTTTTAGAGTATACCGACAAAACACCAAGCGCAAGCCTCTATGAGGCGGCACCAAAGCGACCAGTTTCGAAAGCGACGCGTATGCAAAAGGCAGGGGGTATTTCCGACGCTGCACCGCTCAGGTGCGATCTGTTGATCAGGGGCGCATGCATCGTCGATGGGACGGGTGGGCCGCGGCAAAAGCGAATGGATATCGCCGTGTGTGGCGATCGGGTGGCGGCAGTCGGCGATCTTCGGGAGGCCATCGCGGAAGAGACCTTCGATGCACACGGATTGGTGGCAGCTCCCGGCTTCATCGATGTGCACACACACGACGATCGCGCCTTGCTGAGCAATCCGGAGATGTCAGCTAAGACGAGCCAGGGCATCACCACGGTCGTCACGGGCAATTGCGGGATCTCGCTGGCCCCTCTCGTACCTGCAGGTGAGCTGCCCATGACTTTCGATCTGCTCGGCGGCTCGGAATGGTTTCGCTACGGCAATTTCGACAGCTATCTCGCCGACTGTGCATCACGTCCGGCAGCCGTGAACTCACTCTCTCTGGTTGGGCATTCGACGCTGAGATTTGGCGCGATGCCGACTCTGGATCGCGCCGCCGAGCCGGAAGAAATTGGCGTGATGCAGGAGCGCCTGGCGCAGGCCATGGCGGCCGGTGCGCTGGGCTTCAGCTCGGGTCTCTACTATCCGACCAGCCGTGCCGCCCCGACGGAAGAAGTGGTCGCGTTGGCAAAGGTGGCCGGTAGCTATGGTGGCCTCTATGCCACGCATATGCGCGACGAGGGAGACGGCGTGGAGGAGTCGGTCGAGGAAACCCTTCTCATCGGCCGAGAAGGCGATCTCCCCGTCCTCATCTCCCATCACAAGATGATCGGTCCAAAGAATTTCGGGCGTTCGGTCAAGACGCTGGCCCGTATCGAGCGCGCACTCCTGCAGCAGCGCGTTGCGCTCGATCTCTATCCATACATCGCCGGTTCCACCGTCCTTGATCCCAAGCGGTGCGACGGCCGCATGCGCGTCATGGTCACCTGGTCGCGGCCCCATCCCGAAATGTCGGGCAAGGACATCGATGAAATCGCCAAGGAGTGGAACTGCCATCCGGTCGAAGCGGCCGAGCGCCTGCTTCCCGCGGGCGCCATCTACTTCATGCTCGACGAAGCGGATGTGCGGCGCATTCTGTCCTTTCCCCATACGATGATCGGCTCGGACGGACTTCCGCATGATCAGCATCCCCACCCGCGGTTGTGGGGCACTTTTCCACGAGTCCTTGGCTTTTATGCACGGCAATTGGGCCTGCTGACGCTTGAAGAAGCGGTACGGCGCATGACATCCCTGCCGGCGGAATATCTCGGTCTGGAAGACCGGGGCATCCTGAGACCAGGCAGCTATGCGGACATCGTTTTGCTGGATGCAGAGAGGATCATCGACCAAGCCACCTTCGAAAGTCCCACCCGGCCCGCCGTGGGCATTGCCGTGGTATTGGTGAACGGCCAAATCGTATGGCAGAACGGCGCTGCGACGACGGAGCGCCCCGGCAAGGTTCTGCGGCGGACGCGCCGGTTGAGCGCAACGCCTGCTCTCACTGCCAATTGATCAACGTACGCTCCATCATCGCAGGAACGAAGACGCCCATGGACACAGTGACCGCCGAACGAAAAGGAGGAGTAGTCGACGGATCCGATGCGAGCGCAAAGAGCCTGGGCGAACGGGCTTACGAGACCCTGCTCGATCGCATGCTGTCGAAAGAGTTGGCGCCTGGCACCGTGCTGCAGGAACGCGCCCTCAGCGAAGAGCTGCAGATCTCGCGTACGCCGATCAGGGAAGCCTTTACTCGCCTCGAGTCGGAAGGCTTCGTGACGCGCCATGCCGGTCGGCTGCTCACGGTTCGCGAAATACCAGTCCAGGAACTGATGGAGATCTTTCACGTCAGATCGATCCTGGAAGTCGAGGGCATCGCCCTGGCGACGGACCGCCTATCGCCCGAGAAGTTGACCGAAATCCGCAAACTCTTCGAGTCTCAGATGAACGGCCCAATTCCCGACGGTGGCAATCATTGGGATGCGGACGACCTGCTCCACGGCAGCATCGCCGACGCGAGCGGAAACAAGGTACTGGCAAATCTCGTGCGCAACCTTCGGCGCAAGACACGCATGTTCAGCTTGAAGCGGATGCCCGAGCGCTTCATCCCGGGATCGGAGGAGCATCTGGCGATCATCGAAGCGCTGGAACGTCGCGATGCCGGCGCCGCGCGTGCGGCAATGGCACTTCATCTCGAGAACAGCAAGCGCAGCATCTTGCAGATACTCGGAAAGGTGTAGCGTAACTCTTTCCAGCCGGCTCAGACTACGGCCCCCTTTGGGCCATGTCCGTCGGACCTGCTAGCTCAACATCATGCCCTGAAGATGCCCATCATGGCGCCATCCTGCCAGCATTTGGTAGAACGCAATGGCTCCATCACCGTATCGATTGCCGAAGAAGATATCCGACCCCTTCTTGGCTTTGCCCTCTGCGTTGTAGTAGCCCGGCGTACAGCCGGCGTAGAAGTTGACCAGCACCTTGTTGGCCGGTGCGGTCTGAATGATCTCGGTATAGGTGTCGACCGCCTCCGTGGTGGGTTCGATCGCGTCTGAACGGCGCTTCGACGCCTCCTTGATGATATAGGCGACATGGGTCGCCTGCTCGTCGAGCAGATGCACCGCATTGACGGCCGCGACGCTGTGCTGATTGCCGCCGACAAGGAACAGGTTCGGAAATCCGTCCGTCATCATGCCATGCAGCGTCCGAACGCCCGACTGCCAGTGCTCGCTGAGGCGCGTGCCGGAGCGGCCAACGACATCGAAGCCGGTCAGTCGAACATATGAGATGCCTGCTTCGAAGCCGGTGGCGAATATCACGCAGTCGACCTCATACTCCCTGCCCTCGACCACGATGCCGCGCTCAGTGAATTCCTCGACGCCCCGGCCCTTGGTATCGACAAGCGCGACGTTCGGGAGATTGAAGGTCGCGAGATAGTCATCGTGAAAGCACGGTCGCTTGCACATCCAGCGATACCACGGCTTCAATCCCTCGGCAGTTGGTCGATCCTTGACGATCTCCTCCACCCGGCCGCGGATTCCGTTCATGACCCGATAGTCGGAGATCTCGGCGGCAAACTCACGCTCTTCGGCCGTGGGCTGCCGGCCCAGCAGTTCTGCGAGCTTCCTGGTCGAGAGGATGGGCTTGAGGCGTCTGGTCAGCTCGGTCCAGCCGTCCGCAACGTAGTCGACGTCCTGCGGCGTCGCGGAGATGATCTTCTGGAAGTTCTCCCGCCGCTTCTTCTGCCAACCGGGCTTTGACATGTCCGCATAGTCGGTCGGCGTTTCCCTCTGTCCGCGAACGCTGACGGCCGACGGCGTGCGCTGGAATACGTACAGCTGCTTGGCCCATTTGCCGACTTCGGGAACGATCTGCACGGCCGTGGCACCCGTGCCGATGACCGCCACCCGCTTGTCGCGAAGCCCCGTCAGCTCACCCCCGTCCGCACCACCCGTGTACTTGTAGTCCCAGCGGCTCGAGTGAAAGGCGTGGCCCTGAAATGCGCCGAGGCCCTGGATGCCAGGAAGCTTCGGCAGGCTCTGCCTGCCGCAGGCCAGCACGAAATACGTCGCGGTCATGCGATCGCCGCGATCGGTTTCGATCAGCCATTTCTTCTCGTTTTCGAGCCAGTGTGTGGCGGTGATGACGGTCTGGAAGCAAGCCTTGTCATAGAGGCCGTAGCGGTGCCCGATCTTCTGGCTCACCTCGAGCATTTCGGGCGCGTAGGCGTAGCGGTGCTTGGGAGCGTGATTGAGCTCCTCGAGCAGCGGCATATAGATGTGCGCCTCGATATCGCACATGGCACCTGGATAGCGGTTCCAATACCACGTGCCGCCGAAATCGCCGGCTTCGTCGATGATACGGATGTCGGTGAAGCCGGCGTCTCGAAGGCGGGCACCGACAAGCAGTCCGCCGAAACCGCCGCCCGCGACGATCACCTCGGTATGATCGGTCAGCGGAGCTCTGGTGAACCCCGGTTCGACCCAGGGATCCTTGGCGTAGTCGTCGAACCTGCCCTCGACCGCCGGAACGTACTGACCATTGCCTTCCGACAGGATCCGGCGATCCCGCTCGACCTCGTACTTCGATTTCAGCGCGTACGGATCGAACTCCAGCTCGCCGATCACGGCATCGATCTCGCGTTTACGGACTGCACTCATGGCACACCCTTGCCGCTACAGCCTTGTCTCGCCCGGACCGGCCCCTCGCCGCCCCGTCGTTTCAAGGCGAACAACTTTATATTGGCAACGTCGTTGCACAATGCGCACAATAGATGCCCATGGTGCACACTCTTGTCAATGAAGCCCGACCAACGGCCAGCTGGCGCGACGGCGCTCCCGTGGCCTCGCAAACGGTGCGTTCGGTGATGGCGCATGTCCGGCCGAGGCACAGGGCGACGATCGACTCGAAAGAAAAACGGCACGCTCACGAAAACTCGCCGCTAGGCTATCGGTGCGCAGGCGCGCTTCTTGACTTCGCATCAGGCACTGAGGCCTGCAGCGTTGACTCTCGCTCTCACGTCGATGTTCCGGAGCATCATTCGTAATGCCACTTCGCCCGACCGCCACCGAGACACGGATACGCACGAGACCCACCGCTGTACGTCGCCACGGAACCTCGAAGGATCGCGGCGCCGGCGCGATCAAGTCGATCGACAAGGCAATGGGCATACTGCGCGAGCTCTATACGGCGAGTCGCCCTCTGCGCGTATCGGAGCTCGCGAGGAGCCTCGAGCTCACGCCCAGCGTCGTGTCCCGGATCGTATCCACGCTCGCGCGCGGAGGACTCGTCGATCACGATGAAGAGACGAACAGAATCCAGTTGGGACTCGGCTTGGCGCTGCTGGGACATTCTGCGCTAGGCCGCAGAAAGCTTGATTATCTTGCGATTCCCGTGATGGCGAGACTGTCCGAGGAATTCCGGGAATACATCAGTTTGAGCCGTCTGGTCGAAGGTCGCGTCGTCATGGTGCGCGGCGGCCCGGTCGAAGTGATGCAGCAGGACACCTTCCTCACCGCGGTGGTGCCGGTGCATGCCTCGGCGCCGGGCAAGCTCCTCGCGGCGTGGCAACCCGAGCATGCGCTGCTCGATCTCCTCAAGAAGCGCGGCATGGATGCCTACACGCCGAACACGATCACGTCGATGCGACAGTTCAAGGAAGAGCTCAGCCGCATCCGGCGCGAGCGCTTCGCACTCGACGATGAAGAGCTCGTACCCGGTTTACGCCATGTGGCCGCCCCCATCTTCGATCACGACGGCAATGTCGTCGCCGCGCTGTCTGCCGGAGGGCCTCGCGCGAAGCTCAATCAGGAAGAAGTGGAGCGGCTTCGAAGCGCGCTCACGAATGCGGGCTTTCAGATCTCGCGCCAGCTTGGCTACCCCACGGCGGCTCCCCGGCCGTAGGCATCCACGCCACAAACCTTGCGCGAACCGCCCCTCATCACATATGTGATATAGCCTCGAATTCCGCAGGCCCTGTTGTGGATTGAAGCGCGCGCGAGCAACGCTCTCAATTCAGAGCGAACGGCCGGCTAGCCGACGATGTCATGCAATGACGAACGCTTCCAAATCCGCCTCTTCCGCCGCGATCAAGTCGGCAGAGCGCGTGCTTGCGATCCTGGAGTACTTCCAGGAGCAGCGACGGTCGGCCACGGTGGGAGACATTGCCGCCGCGCTCTCGCTGCCCCAATCCAGCACGTCCATGCTGCTGAAGTCTCTCGTATCCCTCGGCTATCTCGAATACGGCGAGGGCTCGCGGATGTTGCGGCCGACCTATCGCGTGGCGCTCCTCGGCAACTGGATCCAGAAGAGCTTCTTCAAGCACGGCCCCCTGACCGACATGATGGAGGCGATTCAGCGCGAGATCGGCGAGACCGTCGTCCTGGGACGCCAGAACGGCGCGTCCATGCAGTACGTGCACATCGTCGACGCCAGCTATGCCGTGCGGCTGATCATTCACAGCGGAACGCTGCGGCCGATGACGCGCTCGGCGCTCGGCATGATCCTCCTCACGCAGAAGCCCGACCACGAGATTCGCGCCATCGTCAGGCGCAACAATGCGGACACGGACGATGTTCAGCTGCGCGTCAACGAGCGCGACTTTCTGGTCGATATGGAGCAGATGCGGCGCCAGGGATTCGCCGAAAGCAAGGGCCGCATGATCGCATCGGCAAGCACGATCGCGATGCTCGTCCCGGCCGACAAGAAGGAAACGCCGCTCGCGATGGGCGTCGGCGGACCGATTGAACGCATCGGCAAACGGCGCCGGGAAATCATGGATGTTCTGCGGCGACACCTCGACACGCTCAGGCACGAAGGAGTCGGCACAGCCGCAGCGAAGTAGCTGCTCGGCGACCGCAGGCAGCCGTTACGTCGGACGTCGGCCCATGAGAACGGTCCGCTCACCCTCATACACCAGCTTGTCGTCCTGGTTGATGCCGTAGTGCTTGAAGCGGATGACGCCCGCGTGCGGGACATCGGCATCCGCCTTTTCGAGGACTTCGGTATAGGCATACAGGGTGTCGCCATGGTGCACGGGCGCGCGCAGGCGAATCTTGTCCATGCCGCGCTCCTCCAGCACGTGCTCGCCGGTGTCCTGGGCCGCGAGACCGATGACCATCGAGAAGCTGATGCCGCCATAGACGACGCGCGTGTTGAAACCGGCAATGCTCTTTTGCTGCTGCATGCGGTGCTCGTTGAAGTGACCGTCGGCCGTATTCATCACCAGGTTGGTGAGCAGGACATTGTCCATTTCCGTCACCGTCTTGCCGCGCGCGTGGGCGATCACCTGGCCAACCTCGAAGTCCTCGAAATAGTTGTTGGGCGACGTGCGCCCTTCCATGAATTCCATGTTGGCCCTCGACATATATCTGGCGTTGCGATCGGAATGACGCGGCTGACGGTCAGTCGGGCTTGCGCCTGCGAACCAGGTTGGCGCGCCGATATTCCAGCACGATCTCGCCCTTCGCAGTCGTCCCACGCGTACGCCACGTCACAATCCCATATCCGGGACGGCTCGTGGTTTCGCGCTGGTCGACGACTTCGCTGTCGGCATACACCGTCTCGCCGACGATGACCGGCCGTCGGTACGAGAGCTCGTCAACCCCGAGGAATGGACCGCCGCCTTCGCTCAGGTCCTCGACGCTCAACCCGAACACCGTGTTGAAAAGCAACAGCGGACAGACCACCAGGTCCGGATACCCGCGCGACCTTGCATAGTCCGCGTTCGTGTAGAGCGGATTGTAGTGCAGCGTGAGCGTCGCGAAGAGTACGTTGTCGCTTGCCGTGAGCGTGCGCCCCCAATGGTGGCGAAACGTCTGACCAACCTTGAAGTCCTCGTAGGTATTGCCGCGACGCCACGGACGCGCACGCGACTTAAGCTCAGTCACAATGTCACTCATGCCAACGCTCCCGCTAGGACGCCTGCAACGCCGCACCACCGCATACGGAGATGCTTTGTCCGGTGACGTACTTCGACAGATCGGTCACCAGGAATTCCAGCACGCCCGCACAATCGTCCGGCTCGCCGAGACGACCGAGTGGCACCCGCCGCGCCTGGTCGGCCTGGCCGATCCCGCGCTGGTCCGCCAGCGTTTTGACTCGCGCGGTCAGCATGATGCCGGGCGCGATCGCATTGACGCGAATGCCATAGGGGCCCAATTCGGCCGCGAGCGAGCGCGTATAGTGAACGATCGCTTCCTTGGTGAATCCGTAATGTGACAGGCTTCCGCGCGCACCGATGACGCGGGCGGCGGTGGACGCCGTATTCACGATGATGCCGGTGCGCCGTTCCTTCATCGACGGCGCCACGGCCTGGCAGCAATGGATCGCGCTCATCAGGTTGGCGTCGAGGATGGTCTTCACGTCGGCCATTGACACGACCGATGGTGCACTCGTTGCCACATCGGTGATGGCGCCGCCCGCATTGTTCACGAGGATATCGACGGGCCCCAGGTTCGAGTTCACCGCGTCCATTGCCTGACGCACCGCGGCTTGGTTCGACACATCCACTTGCGCCTCGTGCGCCCGTACGCCGAGTGCCTGCACTTCCGCAGCGACCGACGGCGCACTCAGTTGCTCGCCATAGGCGGCAGCGCCTTTCAGGTCGATGTCCAATACGGCGACATCGGCGCCGAGCGTCGCCAAACGGAGCACATAGGCTCGGCCAAGTCCTCGCGCGCCGCCGGTCACGACGGCCACCTTTCCTTTGAGGCTCACGGTATCCTCCGATGGAGTCGGGTCATGCGACGGCATTCTTCTTGATGAACACGGCCATGCGATCGATCGCCTGGCGTCCTTCCAGAAGCACGGCCGCAAAGAACGGCCAGATGTGAACCATCTCCTCCCAGACCTCGAGCTCGACCGACACCCCTGCTTCCTGTGCCTTTTTGGCAAAGCGCGTGGAGTCGTCGAGCAGCACTTCCCAGGTGCCGACCAGGATCAGCAGCGGAGGAAGTCCCTTCAAGTCCGCATACAGCGGAGAGGCGAGCGGCGTTTTGATATCGCCGCCGCCAATGTACATCTGCGCGTAGCGGGTGCTGCTCTTGGGCTGCACCATCGGATCCACGTCCACCTTGGTCCGCATGGACTCGCCTTCCTTGGCGAGGTCCGTGACAGGGGACATGCAGATGCCGGCGGCTGGAAGTTCTTCACCTGCGTCTCTCAGCGACAAGAGCGTCGCCAGCGTCAGGCCGCCACCGGCGGAGTCTCCGGCAATGACGATCGAGCGGGCCGGCACGCCCTGGGCGCGGAGCCACCGATACGCCGCAACACCGTCGTGGACGGCTGCCGGATGAGGGTTCTCCGGGGCCAGCCGGTAGTCGACTGAAAGTGCCCGCGCGTCCGTCACTCGGCACATGCGGCTGACGAGGTCGCGATGGGAGTGAGCCGACCCGATGCAATAGCCGCCGCCGTGAAAGTACAGGATCACCGGGCGATCCCGGCTTTCCCCGACTGATACCCACTCGGCCGGCACGCCCGACGCATCGACTCGCTCGAACGTCGCATCGGATGCCGGTGGAAACTGCCGGGCGAGCGCGGCGAAGCCGTTCCTCAATTGCTCGATGGAAGGCTCGTCGACCCGCGGCCGCGCGCGGAGCTTCTCCACCAACTCGTAGAACTCGGGACTCGCCATCGTTACCTCCTGCCGCTCCAACGGCTTCCGTACTCAGGCATGGGCCATCGTACGCGGCTTGCCGAATGCGCCTTGCGCCTCCAGGGCCGCCAGACGGTCGTCCGTGTAGCCAAATTCCCGTAATACGGCGCGCGTGTGCTGGCCGAGCGTCGGCGAGCCTGTGGGCACGACAACGGGCGTTCCCCCGAGATGCATCGCCGAGCCGATGTTAGGCACCTCTCCGGCAGATGCATGCGGGATCCTGGTGACGCGGGCGCGGGCCTTCATTTCTGGCGACGCAAAAGCGTTGGTGAGCGTGCGAACGGCCCCGGCAGGCACGCCCGCCTTACGCATTTCGGCGAGCCAGTGATCGCGATCCGCCGTGCCGAAGATCTCGTTGAGCGCGGCGAAAAGCGCGTCGCGGTTGGCATTGCGGTCCGCATTGGTCACGAATTTCGCGTTCTCCGCCAAATCCGGCCGGGCCAGAACGTCTCGCGCAAGACGCTCGAAGAGCCGATCGTTGGCCACCGCGAGATAGAACGGTCCATCCGCCGCGTAGAAGACGCCCATCGGCGCCGTATCGAAACTGTTGTTGCCGATGCGGCGCGGCTCGATGTTGGTCAGCAGCGCGTTCATGGCATGATATCCGACCATCGTGGTCGCCACGTCGAACAGCGCGACTTCGACCTTCTGGCCGTTTCCATCCCGTGCCCGGGCGGCAAGCGCCGCCAGGATACCGTTGCACGCGGTCATGCCGGTCGAGATGTCCATGATGGCGGGACCTGTGCGAATGGGCTCGCGATCCTCGAAGCCATTGACCGCCATGAAACCGCTCTCGGCCTGGACGATGGGATCGAAGCCCGTGCGATCCTTGAGCGGACCTTCGCGTCCGTACGCCGAGATGGAGCAGTAAATCAGGCGGGGATTGAGCCTGGACACGTCCTCGTACGCCAGCCCGAAGCGCTCCATGATGCCGGTCGAGAAGTTCTCCACGACGACATCCGCCTTCGAGACCAGCTCAAGCACCACGTCCCGACCGGCGGCCGTCGCGAGATCGATCGCCACGCTTTTCTTGTTCCGATTGGTCCAGATGAACGGTCCGCTTTCACCGGCGATCTGCGGCCGGAACGCCCGCAGGTTGTCGCCACCCGACGTCGGATTCTCGATCTTCACGATGTCGGCGCCAAGATCGCCCAGCATCATCGTGCAATAGGGACCGGCGATGAAATGCGTGAAGTCGATCACGCGAAGACCGTCCAGTGCGGGCCTCGGTCGCGGTGTCGCCTCTGCGGTCATGGGTACCTCCCGGCGTGCATTGTTATTGGGCGGTGATATGGGCGCTTTCGACGGTGGTACGCCATTTTGGCACTTCCTGCGCGATGACCTTCGCAAGGGCATCGGGTGTGCTCGCAGTAGCCTCGGCGCCGTACGAGCGGAAGCGCTCCTGCATTTCCGGACGGGCCAGCACGTCGCGGAACGCCTTGTTGAGCCGCTCGACAATGGGCGCCGGCGTACTCTTCGGCGCAAGCACGCCGTACCAGATCGACACATCGAAACCCTGAAGCGTCTCTGCGATGGGCACAGCGCCCGGCGCGAGATCCGAGGGCGTGGCCGACGACACGCCTATCAGGCGTACCTTTCCTGCCTTGATGCCCGCGCTCAGAGTGTCGCTCGGCGAGGACAGGTACATTTTAACCTCGCCTTCGAGCACGGCTATGACCGCCGGGGCGGATCCTTTGTACGGAACGTGAATGAGCTTGATCCCCGCCATCTGCGCGAAAAGCTCGGACGTCAGATGGCCGAGCGATCCGACGCCGGCCGTCGAGTAGGCCACGGTGCCCGGATTCTGTCGGGCGTAGGCGATGAACTCCTTGAGGTTGCTCGCCGGTACGCTCCGATGAATGACGATGATCATGGGCGCCGTGGCAACCATCGAGATCGGCGCGAAGTCGGCAATCGGATCGTACCCGGCATCCTTCTGGATGAGCGGCAGCAACGCACTGGGACCGTTATTGCCGAAGATGAGTGTGTAACCGTCAGGCGGCGATTGAGCGACCGACCGGGTGGCGATCGCGCCTGCGGCGCCCGGCTTGTTGTCGACGATGATGGGCTGGCCCAATTCGGCCGACAGCGGTTCCTGGATCGTGCGCGCCATGGTGTCGACCAGTCCGCCCGGCGGATACGGCACCAGGAGATGAATCGGGTGCGCCGGAAATTGGGTCTGTGCCGATGCCGCCCCCATCAGCAACATCGCACACACGCCCATGCACCACTCGATCATCCGTCTCATTCTGTCCTCCCTCCATCGAACGCTTCCATGGATTTCTTTTGTTTCCGCGTTCGAGCAGACGTCGTTCCTACATGCCGATGAGGTCCGCCTTGTTCAGCGTGTTGCGCACGAGCCGAAGAACGGCCACGTCGATCATCACCCCGTCCACCTGCACGGCGCCAAGTCCCCTGGCTTCGGCTTCCTTGTACGCAGCCTCCATCTTCCGCGCACGCGCGACCTCCTGCGGGCTAGGCGAGAACACGTCGAGCGCCGGCGCGATCTGCGATGGATGTATCGCCCACTTGCCCACCATGCCCAGAGCGCGCGCCTTCCTGGCTTCGGCGCGATAGCCCTCCTCATTCTTGAAGTTGGCGAAGGGCCCGTCGACCGCGTCGATGCCGGCCGCACGCGCGGCGGTCGTCACGCGAAACCGAGCGTAGTGAAAGATATCGCCCGGATATCCGCCGTTGCCGCCGATTTCCCGGGTATCGATGCCCTGGGAGCCGGAATAGTCGCCCATCCCGAAGATCAGCGCCTCCATGCGATCGGTGCACCGCGCGATGTCCTTGACGTTTTCCATCGCCTCGACTTCTTCGATGAGCACCTCGATGCCGATCCGCTTCTGCAGCTTGAGACGCTTCTCGAGCTGGCCCAGCAGACGGTCGACGAACACGACGTCGGCGGCCACATAGGGTTTCGTAAGCATGATGGTGTCGAGATTGGCGCCGGCCTTCTCGACGACCGTCATGATGTCGCCGTGGCACCATTCCGTCGTCACGTCGTTGATGCGGACGCAGCGCGTCTTCTTTCCCCAATCGAGATTGTTGAGCGCCCAGGCGATCTTGTCGCGCGCTTCGACCTTCGCGCTGGGTGCGACGGCATCCTCGAGGTCGCAGAACACGTGATCGGCGGCGGAGGACGCGCCACTGCGCAGCATCTTCTCGCTGCTGCCCGGGACGGATAGTTGTGAGCGGCGCAGGCGCGCCGGGCGCTTGTTCATACGTCATTCCTCTCGATGTTCTTCGCGGCGATGACGATCCGGCGCTGTATCAGCGACTGGATCTCCTCCTCGGATATGCCGAGCTCGCGCAGGCGCGCGCAGGTATCCTCCCCGAGCAGCGGACTGCGCCGCATGACACCTCCGGGTGTCTCGGTCATCTTGATCGGCACACCCGCCACCTGGATCGGCGCCGCGCCGGGCTGTTCGATGTCCACGATCATCTCGCGAACCGCGAAATGCGGATCGGCCATGATCTCCGCGATATCCATCACGGGGCCGAATGGTATCTTGCCGGCGAGCCGCTCGAAGAGCTCTGCCTTGGAGAAGCGCGCGGTGCGGGCGTTGAGTTCGGCGATGAGGCGATGCCTGTTGTCGGTTCGGCCAACTCGGGTATTGAAGTCGGGATTCGCGAGCAATTCGGGCGCGTCGATGCCGGCCGCGAACACCGAGAAGAACTCGTCCTGATGGGCCGCCACGGTGACGAAGCCGTCGCGCGCGGCGAACATGCCGAATGGACACAGAAAGGGATGGTGATTGCCCTCGGGGCCCGGCCGCAATCCTTCGACGGAATGCTGCCACACCATCCGCTCGCATACGGCCAGCACTGCATCGACCATGGAGACGTCCACGAATTGGCCGACACCGGTTCGGCGCGCATGATGGACGGCGGCCAGAACACCGAACCCGAGCATCAGCCCGGGAACAATGTCACCAATTCCGGGACCGACCTTGGTTGGCGTTACCGCATCGGGGCCCGTGATCGCCATGACGCCGCCCATTGCCTGGGCCACGACATCGTAGGCCGGCCAGTCCTGGTAGGGAGAATGGCCCGTGCGCCGGTCACCGAAGCCGCGGAGGGCGCCATAGACCAGCCGGGGATTGATTTCCCGCAGGGTCTCGTAGCTCAGCCCGAGCTTGTCCATGACGCCCGCGCGAAAATTCTCTGTCACAGCGTCCGCCGACTTCACGAGCTCCTTGAAGATTCGTTTGCCTTCGGGCGCCTTGAGATCGAGGCAGATGCTGCGCTTGTTCCGATCGACGCTCTGAAAGTAGCCGCCCAGCGCCCGCACGTTGTCTCCGGTGCGATAGGGGCCTGCGGTCCGCGTAACGTCGCCGCTGGGCCCCTCTATCTTGATCACTTCGGCACCATGGTCCGCGAGCACCATCGTGCCGTAAGGGCCTGCCAGCATTTGCGTGAGATCGAGAATGCGGATGTCACTCAACGCACCGAAAGCGCCGACAGTGTCCTGCTTTGAAAGCGAAGCCGTTCGCGACATGGGTGCACTAATTGAGCTTGAGCAGCTGGTACTGATCCATGGATTTCGCCGGCACGATGTAGCCGGTCGGGTCCATGATCGTGTCGAGCTTCGCGGCGACCTCCTCGCTGGTAAGATTCTCGCTGTAGAGACCGGGCGCGGTAATCGTGCAGATGCGGGCCACGCGCCCGGCCGCCACGCTCAGCAGTTCGCCGTTCAAGGCGCAGCTTTCGTGGGCCAGATAAAGGACAACGGGCGACACCGTTGCCGTCGACAGCTTCTCGACATTGACGGTCGGATGATGATCGAAGAAGTCCTTGGCCAGCGCCGTATACGCGATCGGCGCGATCGCATTCACGCGGACGTCTACGTTCGCGTTATCCAGAGCGGCCGTCCTTGTGATCCCGATGATGCCTGCCTTCGCAGCGACATAGGGCGCTGAATGGGGGGCGCCGAAGGCGCCCAGGGCCGAGGCCGTATTGACGATGCGTCCGTAGCCATGCTTGCGCATGTGAGGCAGCGCAGCACGCATGGTCCAGAAGGTCCCGAACAGATGGACGTCGAGCACCGTCCTCATATCGGCAGTCGACAGCTTCCAGAGGGGCTTGGTGATCGCGTTCCCAGCGTTGTTGACCAGGATGTCGACCCTGCCAAAGGCCGAGACGGCATGCTCGATCAGCGCTTCGACGGCAGCTTCGTCCGCCACGCTTCCGGTGTCGGCAACCGCCTCGGCGCCCAGCGCCTTCAATTCCGCCACGACACGTGCGGCTGCGGAAGCGCCGTCCGCGTCGCGCGCGACATCGTTGATCACCACCTTGGCGCCGCGACGAGCAAGTTCGAGTGCGTGCTGCCGGCCCAATCCGTTGCCCGCCCCCGTAATCACGGCGACTCGTCCGTCGAACCGGTGCGCACTGACGTCTGCCATACGATGATGCCTCTCACGCGTGAGCATCTGACGCTGAAGCAGCGCCACGCGCCGAGCAACTGGCGCGGTGCGATTCGACCAATTCATCAGATACGTGATGCGAGGCTGTGCTCACATCGCATTGCAGCCGGAGAAGCCATTGTTGGCGCTCGAAGGAGTCACCTGTCCATCACGTACGTGATTATTCGAGTCCCGGCGCCCCTATCGCATTGCCTGCGCGGCACGCTCCATCGCATCGTCACGTATGCTGCGCGCGGTCGCTGCCGGCACAAAGACAAGAGGCAATAGGGAGGCTGACATGTTTTCGCTTCGCCGCGCGTCGATTCCATTCGCTGCGCTATGCGCGCTTTCGGCATCTGTGGCTTACGCGCAGAACGATATGCCGGGCGTCACGGACAAGGAAATCAAGATCGGACAGACGCAGCCCTATAGTGGCCCCGTTTCCGCATGGAGCGTTCAGGGTCGCGTCGACGTGGCCTACATGAATCGGCTCAATGCCAATGGCGGCATCAACGGGCGCAAGGTGAACTTGATCTCCCTCGACGACGGCTACAGTCCGCCCAAGGCCGTCGAGCGCGTCCGCGAGCTCGTTGAAAAGGAGAAAGTGCTCGGGTTGTTCGGCTCAGTCGGCACGGTACCCAACGTCGCCGTCGCGAAGTACCTCAATCAGAAGAAGGTGCCGCACCTGCTCATCTCGAGCGCCGCCGGCATTTTCGCCGGCCCTCATCCGTATCCGTGGTCGACTGCCTTCTACATGCTGCAGCCGACCGAAAGTAAGCTGCTCGCGCGTCTCATATTATCCACGAAACCGAACGCAAAGATCGGCATCCTCTACCAGAACGATGACTACGGAAAAGGATATGTCAAAGCGTTCCGAGAAGCGCTCGGCGATCGCGCGAAGACCATGATCGTGAAAGAAGTGAGCTACGATCTGACCGATCCCACCGTCGAGAGCCAGATCATCGAGCTCAAGAGCTCCGGTGTGGATACACTATTGAATGCATCGACAGCCAAATTCGGCGCTCAGGCCATCCGGAAAGTTTCCGATCTCGATTGGCATCCGCTTCACGTCATCGTCCAGGCCATTTCGTCGATAGACAACGTGTTGAAGCCCGCCGGTCTCGAGCGTTCCAAGGACCTGATGACCATTCAATTCGTCAAGTTCCCCGGCGATCCGGAATGGGAGAGCGATCCTGCCATGAAGGAATATCACGCCTTCATGAAGCAGTGGGCGCCCAAGGAGGAAGCATCGGATTCGACCGCGACCTTCGCTTACATGGATTCGATGCTCACGGAGCGGATCCTGCGCAACTGCGGCAACGATCTCACCCGGGAGAACGTATTGAAGCAGGCGACGCACCTCACGGACGTGGAGTTGCCGCTGCTCCTGCCCGGCATCAAGGTCAGCTACACGCCTGATGACTATTCGCCGATCCAGCAGGCGCGGATCGCTCGGTTCGACGGCACCAAATGGGTGCGCATAGGCGATTTGCTCTCCGCAAAGGATATGGCTCCATAGAGCGGAAGAGAGAAGGCCGCGGGCTGACGGTGAGGGCGCAATGGGCGTACACTTCCAGAGGCCACACAACCGACGTCATTGGAGGAGGAGCAGATGAGCCAGATCGCCCCTGATGTGACCGTCAACGAGCCCAACCGCTGGCGACTGCAGACACCGGGATCGACCGGCTGGCCACGCAGCCCGAGGCCTGATGCTGCAAAGAAGTACTTCATGGCTTCGGCCGACGGTCATGCCAACGAACCGGCCAACTTGTGGTTCGAGCGCATGGACAAGAAGTACCATGAGCGCCTGCCTCGGGTGGTCACCGACAAGGACGGCGTGCAATGGCGCCTCTGCGAGGGCTATCGGCGCGATCGCCTGCGGCTCTCGACGCTCGAAGGCGAAGACATGGCGCGGAACAAGGCCGGGGCGGATCCCCTGGGCCGCCTCGCCGACCACGACCGCGACGGCATCGACATCGAACTGATCTTTCCCAACAAGGGGCTGGCGATGTGGGCGACGCCGGATCCTCAATTCGCCATGGCCCAATGCCGGGTGTGGAATGACTGGGCGTGGGAGCAATTCGGCAACCACCAGGACCGCATGATTCCGGCGGGCTCCATTGCGACCGGCGATCTCGAGGGCTCGATCGCCGAAGTGAAGCGACTCGCGAAGCTCGGCTTCAAATGCCTCACCCTGCCCTGCAAGCCGATCTGGGGCGGTCATGACGTCGACCACGTCAACTACAACCTGCCCCACTTCGACCCGCTATGGGCGGCCATCACCGACGCGAATCTGCCGATCACCTTTCACGTTTCCACCGGCCGTGACCCACGGGCGGCGCGCGGCAGTGGCGGAGCCGTGGTCAACTACGTCTCGCATTCGCTCTCTCCGACGATCGAGCCCGTCGCCAATCTCTGTGCGTCGGGCGTTCTCGAACGCTTCCCGACATTGCGTTTCGCCACGATCGAGGCCGGCATCGGTTGGGTGCCCTGGCTGCTCGAGGCCATGGACGAGGCGTACAAGAAACATCACTTCTGGGTGCGGCCCAAGCTCAAGCATCTGCCGAGCGAATACTACCGCATGCATGGCTTCTCCTCTTTCCAGGAGGACAGGGCCGGCCTCGATCTCTGCGAGAGCCACAAGCTCGACGGCAACTTCATGTGGGCGAACGACTATCCGCACCACGAAGGAACCTGGCCGCATTCCGCCGAAGCGATCGAGCGCACGATGGGTCAGCTCTCCGACGATGCGCGCGCCAAGGTGCTGGGGCTGAACTGCGCACGTTTCCTCGGCATCGAGGTGCCGGCCCGGTATCGACAGTAGACTGGAGAGGCGACGAACAGCGGAATGGTAACGACCGTTGGCCATTGCCGGGCTTGACGTCATGCGCCGGCAAGCTCAGGTTCGGTCTATTGGTCCATCCAATGTTCTGGTTGCCGTTTCTTGAGGGAGTCGCATGTCGGATCGTTCGCTTCGCGGCCGCGTTGCCATCATCGGTATCGGCGAAACGCCCTACTACAAGCACGGCCAGTCGCCTGATGCGGAATTCAAGCTGGCCCTGAAGGCCGTCCTGGCTGCAGCGAAAGATGCGGGCATCGATCCACGCGACATCGACGGCTTCGCCTCTTATTCGAACGATCGAACCGATCCATCCCGTCTTTCGGCGGCCCTGGGCACGAAGCAGCTGCGTTCGACCACCATGCAATGGGGCGGCGGCGGTGGCGGGAACTGCGCCGCCATCGCCAATGGAGCGGCAGCCATCCTCGGCGGCCTGGCGGATTGCGTCGTTGCGTACCGTGCCCTCGCCCAGGGCGAATTCGGCCGGTTCGGTCGTGCTCCGACCGCGCCGACGATTGCCGGCGACATGGCCTATCAGGCTCCTTACGGCGTGCTTTCGCCGGGGCAGAAGTTCGCCATGAAGGCGCAGCGTTTCATGCACGAGAACGGCGTCAAGCAGGAAGCGCTGCGGGCCATCGCCCTCGCCTCCTATCATCATGCCCAGCTCAATCCGCGCGCCGTGATGTACGGCAGGCCGCTCGACGAGGCGAAGTACGACGCGTCGCGCTGGATCGTGGAGCCGTTCCGCCTCTTCGACTGCTGCATGGAGAACGACGGCGCGGCGGCGGTGATCATGGTGCCGGCGGAACGCGCCAAGGACTTCCGCAATGCTCCTGCCTACATCCTGGGAGCGGCGACGGGGTCGGACCACCGGGTCGGTGCCAACGCGCACAACCAACCGAACTACGCGAGCGCGAGCTTCTCCACGGTGGCCCCGAACATGTACCGCATGGCCGGCGTCAGTCCGCAGGATGTCGGCGTGGTCCAGAGCTACGAGAACTTCACCGGCGGCGTGCTGATGGCGTTGGCGGAGCACGGCTTCTTCGAACCCGAGCAGGCCAACGAGTTCCTGACGGTCGAGAACCTGGTTGCCCCCGCCGGCAAGCTGCCGCTCAACACCAGCGGCGGCAACTTGGCGGAGTGCTACATGCACGGCTTCGAGCTGGTGCTGGAGGCGGTTCGCCAGGTGCGTGGCAGTTCCACCGCCCAGGCACGCCGCAGCGACGTTGCCTTGGTGATCGGCGGGCCCATGGTGACGCCCGTCAGCAACCTTCTCCTCGGATCGGAGGCAACGCTGTGAGCAACACAACGGACACGCCCTATTTGCCGGCTGGCCTGCCGATCCCGGTGCCGGAAGCAGACGGTCTCTCCGCCCCCTTCTGGAATGGTCTGCGGCAGAACCGGGTGATGGTTCAGCACTGCGCGGCCTGTGGCACCTTCCAGTTCGGTCCCGAGTGGATCTGCCACCACTGCCACGATCTGGATCCCGCGTGGGAGGAAATCAGCCCGCGCGGCCGCATCTACAGCTGGGAGCGCGTGTGGCATCCGGTGCATGCCTGCCTCAACGGCCACGGCCCCTATGTCGTCGTCGTGGTTGAACTGAAGGACGCCCCGGGTGTGCGCATGCTCGGCAACTTGCTGGGCGACCCCAAGGCCGAGGTCGTCATCGGCGCGGACGTGGAAGGTGTGTTCGAGCACCACAACGACGCAAAGCCACCCTTCACCCTCCTGCAATGGCGACGGCTGCGCTAGGATCGAAGTCCAACCGGGTACGCGCATCCATTGATCAGAATGCCGGGTTGGACGAAGCAGCGATATCCTTCACGCATTTGTTGGAGACCCGGATTCCAAGGCTATTCTCGATCGACCAACGACGGTTTTTCGATCCGGCCACAAGCGCGGGGGCCGCAGGAGACGCTGCACGGTGGGGCAGATCGAGCGCGGCGAAAGAGGTCAGTATGGTCGGCCTCACCATTAAATTTGATACATTTGGCAGTAACTGCTGGTAACCGAGCCCAATAAGCGCGCCGCCGTTGGCCCTAGATCACTCCTTCGCGCGCGAATGTCTTGATCGTGTCGGTCGAGAATCCGAGCAGTTCTCCCAGGACATATTCGTTGTCCTCACCGTAGAGCGGTGCACCGCGAACAGGCAGGCCACCGACATGGGACGGCGTTCGCGACAGTTTGAAGGGCATCTCTGTGGCCGGCCAGGTCCCGATCCGCGGTGCCGTCACCTCGGTCAGCCACTCCTGCTGAGCGAGCTGCGGGTCGTGATCGCAGCGATCTTCGGCCGTCTGGCAAACGCCGGCCGAAACGCCCGCGGCCTGCAGCGCGGCCATGCAGGCATACGCCTCCTGCGTCGCCGTCCATTGCTCGACCAGCGAATCGAGCTCGTCCTGATGCGCGATCCGCGCCTCCAGCGAGGCGAAGCGCGGATCGTGCGCCAGCGCCGCCTGACCGCTCACCTGCACGAAGGCACGCCAATCCTGCTCCGTGAAGCAGGCGATCGCGATCCAGCGGTCGTCACCGCGGCAGCGATAGGCACCGTGCGGCGCCGCCGGCACGTAGGGCGAGCGATTGCCGGTGCGACGCCATTCGCGGCGATGCAGTTCCCATTCGAGCAGGTTGACGCCGCACATCATCAGGCCGGTCTCGCACTGGGAGGCATCGATCCACTGGCCCTGGCCGGTCCGGTCGCGATGGTAGAGGCCGGCGAGAATGGCCTGGGCAAAACTGTAGGCCCCGATCCAATCGAGATAGGAGTATCCCCAGCCGGCCGGCGGCGCGGGCTCCGGCAGTCCCGACATCTCCGACAGGCCGGTGAACGCGGCCGCGATCGGTCCCACGGTGCGCATGCGGCCATACGTGCCGTGCGCCCCCATGCCCGACTGTTGGACGTAGATGATGTCGGGCTTGATCTCCTTCATCGCCGCGTAGCCCAGCCCCCACCTCTCCATCACGCCCGGAGAGAACCCTTCGGCGACGACGTCGCTGATGCGCACGAGCCGTTTTGCGATGTCCAGCCCGCGCGGATCGCGGATGTTGAGCGACAGGCCACGCTTGCCGGCATTCTTGTGGTTGAAGTGCCCACCCATCTCCGGAAGCGGCGATCCCGGCAAAGGACCCGTGGCCGCACGACGGGCTTCCCGCCCCCCTTCGGGCGCATTGGCTCCCATCCGGTTGTCGGCGTTGGCTTTCCATTCCACCTTCAGGCATTCCGCGCCGAGCGCCGTGACCATCCGCGTGCCGCCCGCCGAGGCGAGAAACCACGAGAAGTCGAGGATACGTATCCCCTGCAAGGCAAACGGCTTGCCGCGCGCCGACCGTCGAGGCCCACCCGGTGGCTCTGAATGCACTGCCACAGCCGCTGGCCGAACTTCGTTCAGCACTTCAGCCGTATGCTGACCCAACGCCGGAGCCGGCCGCACCGCCAGCCAGCGCGTTGCCGTTGCCATCCACTTCCCTGCCGCGTAGGGCAGCGATCGCCCGAGCGCGGGATGCTCGATCCAGCTGTAGCTGCCACGCGCCTGCCAGTGCGGATCGGAGAGGTTCTCGTGCGGCTTGCGCAAGGGCGCCCACATCAGGCCGCTTTCCTGCGCGGCATGCCATGGCAGGTCCTTGTACAGGAAGCAGCGAACGAAACGCTGAACGACCTCCAGCACATGCGCGCGACGTTCGTCAAAAGCCGTCGCGCCCGGCACGTCGCGCAGTTTGGGATCGCGCTTGCCGTCGGGAGGCTGCAGGTCGTAGGCCATGCCAGCCTTGCCGAGGAAATTCACCAGCCGGCCTTCGTCTTCCGCGGTCGCCAGCCAGCCGAGACTCCAGCGTCCGTCCTTGGTCTGGGCCAGCGGGCTGGTGCGGTTGCGCAGCTCGGCCGAATGACGGCAGGTCTGGCGATACTGCGCCGCCGCGCGCATCACCCAGTTCATCAGATCCATCTCGGTCGATGTCGCTACCGCCGTATGGATGGCGCAGGAGACATCCTGTCCAAGACCGGTGTTCTCGCGGGCCATCAGCGCCGCCAAGATACCGACAAGCGCCTGCTCGCCGACGATGTGGCTGGCATGAAAGGCCTGCGGCGCGATCGGCGGCACATCGTATCGGCCGGTCGGGTCGGGATCGTAGCCGCAGTTCATCATGACGCCGCCCAGTGCCAGGTGGACGAGATCGCTGCCCTTGTAGTCTTTCCAGGGGCCGTCATCGCCAAACGGCGTGATGCGCGCAGTGATCAGCCGCGGGAAGCGACGGCCGAGGTCCGCCAGGTCCAGCCCCGTGACGCGGGTCAGGTCCTCCAGGCCGCCGGCCAGAAGAATATCGGTGCTTTCCAGAAGCCGCAGAAGCGCGGCGCGGCCGTCGGCGCTCTCGAGGTCCAGCACGACGGACCGCTTGTCCCGATTGTAGCTCCAGAAAAAGAGCGACCGTTCCGGATCCAGGGCGCCCTCCGCGAAGGGCCCGATGGAGCGCGACAGACTGCCGCCCGGCGGCTCGATCTTGACGACGTCGGTCCCCATCCCGGCCAGCAGGAGACCGCAATAATCGGCGGTGCTGTCCGACAGCTCGAAGACCTTCAGCCCCTGCAGCAAACCGGGCGCGTCCGGAGGTTGAAAGGAAGGCTTTTTGCCGATTGCCTGGGTCATCGGGAATGGTCTACTAGTCTAATGGATGGACCATTCATACAACAAATAACGGAACTTGGGAGCCCGTCGACATGTCCTTCTTGCTTCGCCGCACCGCCCTGACTCTCGGCCTGACGGCCGGGCTGCTGCCCAGCGCACGGGCGCAGGATCGCGACTATCCCAACAAGCCTGTGACGATCGTCGTGCCCTTCACTGCCGGTGGCGCGACGGACCTGTCGGCCCGGCTCATGGCGCAATTGCTGACGCAGGAACTCGGCCAGTCCTTCGTGGTCCTCAACAAGGCGGGGGCCAGCGGCATGATAGGCATGGGCGCGGTCGCCAGCGCCGCCAAGGACGGCTACACTTTGGGCTGGGGTGGCAACAGCCCGATGTCCGTCGCCCCTTACCTGATCCGCAATCCGCCCTACGACCCGATCAAGTCGTTCGCCCCGATCGGCCTGGCGGCGATCTCGTCCTGGACGATGGTCGTGCGCCCGGATCTCCCGGTGAAGTCGGTTGCCGAGCTCGTCGCGCTGGCCAAGGCTCAACCCGGCAAGCTCACCTACGCATCTTCCGGCAATGGCAGCGCACCGCATCTGATGGGCGAGCAGCTCAAGGCGGCGGCGGGCATCGACCTGCTACACGTTCCCTTCAAGGGCGAAATCGACGGCTTCAACGCCATCATGGCGGGACAGGTCGATCTGATGATGGGTTCGACCTCGACCGCCTCCACGCTGATAAAGTCGGGACGCATCAAGGGCCTCGCCGTCACGACTCCGCAGCGCGACCCGACACTGCCGGACCTTCCGACGGTGGCGGAGGCGGGTGTTCCCGAGCTCACCTTCGAGATCTTCTTCGGGCTGGTCGCGCCGGCCGGCACGCCAGAGCCGATCATTGAAAAGCTGTCGGCGGCCATGAAGAAGGTCGCTGCAAATCCCGTCTACAGCGAGACATTGGAAAAGGCAGGCGTGCACGCCACCAGCAGCACCCCCCAGGAACTGGCTGCGCTCCTGGCGCGCCACAACGAGCGCTGGCGCGCCGTCATCGAACGCAATCACATCGTCAGCGAGTAGACTCTCCATGGATACGACGCAGAACGCCGTGCATGCGGACACCTATGCGCTGCAGGATCTGACCTTCCCCAAGGTGCTGCGGCGCCAATCCCAGGCGCAGCCCGACAAGATCTTCCTGACGGAAATCGCGACCGGCCGGAAATTCAGCTTTCGTGACCTGGACGAATGGTCCGATCGGGTCGCCAACGCACTCGACTCCATCGGTGTCGGCAAGGGCCGTCATACCGGCGTGTTCATGGGCAACTCCGCCGAACATCTCGCGGTTTTCCTCGGAATCGGCAAGCTGGGCGCCGTCTCGGTCCCCTTCAATACCGCCGCTCGCGGCGAGCTCCTGCGCTACTACCTGACGCAGTCGGACAGCGAGATCGTCATCGTCGAGGATTCGTTGGCGGATCGCCTCGCGGAGGTGCTGCCCCTGCCGCTCGTCAAGCAGGTGCTCGTCGTGCGTACTCTGGAGAAAGTTCAGCACGGCCTGTCGAGCTGCGAGTCATACAAGGTCGCGGACTTCGACACCCTGGTCGCATCGGCAAGCACCTCGCCGCGTGGCGCCGATGTGAAATGCTCCGATCTACTGATGCTCTCCTACACATCGGGAACGACCGGGCCTTCCAAGGGAAGCATGCTTTCGCATGCCGCCGCGCTCACCTACGGAACCAGCGCCGCCGAAGCACAGGGTTACCGGTCGTCGGACATCTTCTACGTCTGCCTGCCGATGTTCCACAATAACGCGCTGCTGGCAGCGACCGGTGCCGCTCTCGTCTGCGGTGCCTCGGTGGTCATGTCGCGCCGCTTCTCGGTGTCCCGCTTCTGGGACGAGATCCGCGATGCGCGCGCAACCATCACCAACTTCCTCGGAGCCATGTCGAGCTTCCTGTGGAGCTCCCCGCCCTCGCAACAGGATGCGCAGAACGATCTGAGATTGGTCAGCATGGCGCCGACACCGAAATATGCCCGCGAATTCGAGCAACGCTTCGGACTTCGGGCGATGAACAACTACGGCCTGTCCGACTTCGCCATGGTGACGTCGTTCACCCAGTTCGATCCTCGTGACAAGCTCGGTTCGATCGGCCGGCCGCGGCGTGGCTTCAAGGTGAAGATCGTCGACGATGACGATCACGAGGTCCCCGCCGGCGAGATCGGCGAGATCGTTCTTCAGAGCGACGATCCGTGGCGGGCCGCCACGGCCTACTACAGGATGCCCGACGCCACGCTGGCCGCGCATCGCAATCAGTGGTTCCACACCGGCGACCGCGGCTTCCGCGATCCGGATGGTTTCCTGTGGTTCGTCGATCGCAAGAAAGACTGCATCCGGCGCCGCGGCGAGAACATCTCTGCTTTCGAGGTCGAGCAGGTCATCTCGACCCACACCGAAGTCGCCAATGCCGCGGTGTTCCCCGTCGCCACACCGGCCAACGACGAGGAAGTCGGAGCCGTGATCGTCCGCCGGCCCGGCAGCGCGGTGAACGAGAAGGAGCTCATCGATCACTGCCAACGCAACATGGCTTACTTCATGGTGCCGCGATACATCCAGTTCCGCGACACGCTTCCCACGACATCGAGCCAGAAGGTGGAAAAGTTCAAGCTCAGGAACGAATTCGAGCGCGACCTTTCGCAGGTTTGGGATCGCGAGAAAGCCGGCGTGACGCTGTCGCGATAGACGGCGACACGGGTACTCCAGGCGGCAAGCCCTTTGCCTTGATCATGTAGCTCCGGTGCAGCCTGGTCAGGGCCGATGCCATTTCCTTGACCGCCTTCTCGGCGTCGCGATTGCGCAAATGGACGAGCACGCGCCTGCGGGATGGCAGGGTGTAGGTTTGATCGTCCGTCGGGCCAATCGCCTTAACGAATTGCCGCGTCACTTCCATGATCCCTTCGGTCGTCGCAATCAGGATCGGATTGTGCGTCGCCTTGGCCAGAAGCACGTGGAAGGCCTGATGGTGCTTGGTGCGCTCCTCGAAGTTGCCAGCCTGGTCCATTTCGGCGGCCAGCGAGACGGTCTTCTCGAGCGCCGACAGGTCTTCCTCCGTCATCCGCTGGCAGGCCAGCCGGATCACCGCGGCACTTACCGAAATACGCGCTTCGGACAGATCATCGGGCGTTATCGCCCCGAGGAAATAGAGATCGCGCATTCCGTTCATGACGGCATTCGAGCTGCCGGGGAGCACAAAGGCCCCGCCCGTTGAACCGAGCCGCAACTCGATCAAGCCACTCGCCTCGAGCACGCGCAGGGCGTCGCGCATGGTGTTGCGACTGACGCCGAACATCCGGGACAGATCCCGTTCGGACGGTAACCTGTCGCCGGGCCTCAATCGGCCTTCGGAAATGCTTCGGCGGAGTTGATTGGCGACTTCCTGATAGATGCGCTGCGGACTGATCGGCTCAATGCCGATGCTGGCCGGCGTCTGACGTGATGCGTTCATGGCGCTCTTGAGTTCGAACGGGCACCGAGATCCAAGGATGCCGATAGGCGAGCGATCATATTGTGGTTGCACCGTTTGTCCTAGTCGGTCCTCCTGCCGGCTTCTGACGATTGGCCAGGGTCCGCCGCCTGGCTCGCGGTTCGCCCCGCTAAGCTGCCTTGCGCTCGACCAGATCGATCACGCGAGCACGCTGGGTGCGCGCATTGCCGAACAGCTCGGCATTGGCCCGGGCACGCTTGAAGTAGAGATGATTCACCATCTCCCAGGTAAAGCCGATGGCCCCGAAGATCTGGATGCTGCGTTGAGTGACGGCCATATAAGCATCGCTGGTATAGGCCTTGGCCATCGCCGCCGCGACCGGTGCGCGGTCATCGTTCTGCGACAGGGCCCAGGCGGCATAGAGTGTCGCCACGTTGCAGCACTCGATCTGGCCCAGCATGTCCGCCAGCGAGTGCTTGATCGCCTGATAGCCGCCGATCGGGCGGCCAAAAGCGGTGCGCTCCTTGGCATAGTCGACCGTCATTTCCATCACGCGCTGCGCCCCAGCGGCGCTCTCCGTCGCCAAGGCAAACACCACACGGTCGCGCAGCCAGGGCCACAGCACCGCATCCTCGCCTTCCAACCTCTCGCCGACGGCATTCCGCAGCCGCACATCGGCAACTTGCCGCGTGACATCGCGCCAGGGCAGCAGATCGATCGATACGCCGGGCTGCCGGGTCTCAACGAGGAAGAAGGCCCGCCGACCGGTCTGTTCGTCCTGCGCCGCCACCACCAGCCAGTCGGCGGCAGCGGCATCGATCACGAAGGATTTGGCGCCGGTGAGACTCCAGCCCTCGCCCTGCCGCCGCGCCGTCGCCTCGCGACAGGGCCCGTCGACCGCGCCACTCGCTTCGGCGATCGCCAGCGCCATCTTAATGGAACCCGAGGCGATGCCGCTCAGCAGGTTTTTCTTTTGCGAGGGCGAGCCGCCCTTCTGTATCGCCCAGGTACCGAACAACGTGCCGAGGAACGGGCTCGGCGCCAGCGAGCGGCCCATCTCGCCCAGGATCATCGCGAGGTCGATGCAAGACAGCCCCGAGCCACCCTCGACTTCGTCGATCACCAGACCCGGCCAACCCATGTCGACGATCTTGCGCCAGTTCGCGTCGTAGCTTGCATCCTCGACGGTCGTGCCCGGCACCAGAACCCGCGCCAGCGAAATCTCCTTCTCGAGGAAAGTGCGTGCCGACTGGCGCAGCATCAGATGGTCTTCGCTCAAAGCGAAATCCATGGCTCAGCCTCCGCTCTGCTTGCGCCGCGCCTCAGACCAGGGCAGGCGCGCGGTTGGATCGATGTCACGCGGGAGGCCAAGCATGCGTTCGGCGACGACGTTCTTCAGGACCTCCTGCGTGCCCACGCCCAAGGTCACCGCCTGGCTGAACCAGAAGGCGTGATCCCAGTCGTCATAGGGGTCGTCGCCGGCAAGCTGCGAGGGGAAGGGCTTCTCGCCGGCGATCATGCCGCGTGCGCCCTGGCTGCGCTTGGCGAGATCGACGACACGCTGGCCATGCGGCGCTGCCAGCATCTTGTAAATCGCTCCTTCCGGCCCCGGCGCCTTGGCGTTCATGCGATCGCTCAAGGAGCGATAGGCGAGCAGCCGCAGGATCTCGCCTTCGATATAGACCTGCGCCGCCTCGTCGCGCATCGCGCCGTCCTCCAGCGCGCCGACCTCGGCGAGGCCTTCAATCAGCTCGCGCGCCGACGGTCCGTGGCCCCAGATCGCTCCGGGCCGCGACAGCGCCACACGTTCGGTCTGCAACTGCGTGGTGCAGAGCGCCCAGCCCTCGCCCTCCTTGCCCAGCAGTCGATCGGCCGGGATGCGGACCTCGTCGAGGAAGACCTCATTGTACTCGTTCTCGTGCGCCGACATGTCGATGATCGGCCGGATACGGATACCCGGCATGTCCATGTCGACCAGAAACTCCGACAGGCCCTTGTGCTTCGGTTGGTCGGGATCTGTGCGCGCGACGAGCACGCCAACCTTGGCCTTGTGGGCCAACGACGTCCAGATCTTGTGGCCTTTGACGACGTAGTGGTCGCCATCGCGCCGCGCCACAGTGCGCAGCGCCCCGAGATCCGAGCCACCGGACGGCTCGCTGAACAGCATGCACCAGATGTGCTCGCCCGAAAGCGCCGGCCACAGCAGCTGTTCACGCTGCGCTTCGGTGCCGTGGGTGAGCAGCGACTGAGCACAATTATTGATGGCGACCGGATTGCGCGGCACATGAACGCCGGCACGTTTCATCTCCTGGTCGATGATGAGCTGCAGCTCCGCATCGGCGGCCAGCCCCCATGGCCGTGGCCAATGCGGCACGACGAAGCCGGCCTGCGCCAGCGACAGTCCCGACGGATGGGGATTGGCGTCGAACCAGGCACGGATCGGCTTGCGTGCGGGATGGTCTTCGCCCGGCAATTCGAAATCCATGATGCCCTCCCTAGGCTGCCGCCACCGAGACATAGTCCTTGAAGTGCTGGCGCAAGGTCACTTTGTGCACCTTGCCGGTTGCCGTCATGGGCAACGCTTCGACAAACGCAACGTCAGCCGGCAACCACCACGACGCCATGCGCGGGCGCAGATACTCGATCAGCTCGGCCGCGGTGACGTGCCGGTCCGGCCGGCGCACCACCACCAGCAGTGGCCGTTCCTGCCAGCGCGGATGGGCGATGCCGATGACGGCCGCCTGCGCCACATCGGGATGGCCCATTGCCGTACCTTCGATTGCCGCGCTGCTGATCCATTCGCCGCCCGACTTGATGACGTCCTTGGAACGATCGACCAGCTCGACCGTACCGTTGGCATGCAGCCGCGCGACATCGCCGGTCTGCAGCCAGCCTTCCGAAACCGCCGCTTCCTGCTTGAGATAGGCGCCCGTGACAATCGGCCCGCGCGCCTGCAGGTGGCCGAAGGCGACGCCATCATTCGGCAGGACCTCGCCCGCGTCATCGACGATCCGCAGCTGGGTACCGAAGGCGACGCGGCCCTGACGCAGCTTCTGGTCGACGCGCGTGTCGAAGGGTGCGTCGGCGTAACCTGGCGGCATCGAGCACTTGGTGACACCCAGCGCCTCGGTCATGCCCCAGCAATGCGCCACCTCGATGCCATGGCGCTGCTCCAGCGCTTCGACCAAGGAACGTGGCGGCGTGGTACCGGCAATCAGCGCCGCCCGCATCGACGGCAGCCTCAGGCCATGATGGTCGAGATGATCGACCAACGTTATCCAGACGGTCGGCACGCAGGCCGCCATCGTCACCCGCTCCGCCGCCATCAGCTCGTAGAGCTTGTCGGCCTCAAAGTTACGCCCAGGCAGCACCAGAGCGTGACCGTTGAGTGGCGCGGTATAGACCATCTGCCAGCCGTTGCCGTGGAACATTGGCGCGATCGGCATCACCGTCTCGCGCATGCCCGAACGATAGCCGCCGATCATGTCGGCCGTGCTCATGACCAGCGCGCTGAGGATGGTCGAGCGATGCGTGTTGACCACGCCTTTGGGCTGACCGGTCGTGCCCGACGTGTAGCAGATCACCGATGCCCGCCGTTCGTCGAAGCTCGGCCAGGCATAGGCGTCGTCCTGCGCCGCCAGCAGCTGCTCGTAGGACAGGAGATCGAGGCTCGACGGCGGCGGCTCTGGATCAACACTCATGTAGATCCAGCCCTTCACATTCGGCGTGCGCGGCGCCAGCTTCTCGGCAATTGGCAGCGTGCCGGCGTCGACGCAGATCCAGGAATCCTCAGCGTGATTGACGATGTAGACGAGCTGCTCCTCGAACAGCCGCGGATTGATGGTGTGCAGCACCGCCCCTGAGCCGGAAACACCGTAGAACAGCTCGAAATGATGGTGCGTGTTCCAGGCCAGCGAGCCCACTCGGTCGCCGGCCTTCACCCCCAGCGCCGCTATCGCCTTGGCCAGCCGCTTGGCGCGGCGGTGAGCCTCGCCGTAGGTCGTGCGATGGATGCTGCCTTCGGGCGTGCGCGCGATGATCGCGGTGTCGGCATGGATGCCGGCGGCGTGCTCGATGATCGACGTCACGAGCAGCGGTGCATCCATCATCAATCCCTGCATGGCGTCCCTCCGCCGGCGTTGCCGGTCAACGCGACCGCTGGATGTAGTCTCCGACAATGCCGCGCCAGACCTCGAGCAAGCGATCGAAGCGCGCCGGCTCGTTCTGCCACAGCATGCGCACCGCCAGCCCGCGCACCAGGCCGAGCGTCAGCCACAATATGTCGTCGGCCACCTGCTCCGGGAGGCCGCGCTCAGTCAGCGTGCGGCGCCAGGCCTTCTCGGCCGGCAGACGCGCCTCGCGCACCATGGCCGTGAGCTCGCGGCGGAAGCGCACGCTGTTGATCGAGGTGGCGATGTCGAGCGAGATGAAGAACGGCGTACTGAAGAAGAAGTCTCTGGCATCGGCGACAATGCCGGGGAGCGGATCCTCACCCGGCTTCAATGCACGCGCTCGTGTCTGGCTCGTCGCCAGGACATTGTGGAAGACGTGCTCCATCGTGGCGTAGACCAGCTTCTCCTTGGTCTTGAAGTGATGAAGCTGGGCGCCGCGCGACACGCCCGCCACCTTGGCCACGTCGGCGGTCCGGAAATGCGCATATCCCTTCTTGCGCAGCACCTCGACGGCCGCATCCAGGATGCGCGTACGGGTTTCCTGGGTTCGCTCGGCCTGGGTCCGCCGCTTCCTGCGCGACGCCGGGCGGCTGCGCTGCACAGGCCTCTCGTCCGTCAGATCGGACAGGGCCATGCCGTCAGTCCGCCTTGACAGTCTCGACCGGCACCAGCCCCTTGCCGTCGAAGCGCGAGAGCAGGAAGCCGTGATAGGCGCGATAATCCTCCGGCGTGTTGCTGAGCTTGAGGCCCGGCAGCAGCAGCGATAGCGTCACGTCCTTCAGCGTGGTCGCCTGCTTCAGCAAGTTCTCGCGGGTCAGCTCGTTGCCGCAGGCCTTCAGCACGTACTCCGCCATCTGGGCATTGACGAAGCCCGACACGCCGATTGCATCGAGCGGCGATTCGTTGGGGGCGTGCTTCTTGATGAAAGCAAAGTAGTCCTGCATCTCGCGATCCTTCTCCCACGCCGGATCGCCGGGTTCCTTGAAGTATTGCGCCGTCATCACGCCTTCGGACTTGTCGAAGCCCGCGACCTTCAGCACCGCCTGCACCGAGCTGCCGGGACTGGCGATAAACTGCATCGGTTTCCACTTGAGCTCGTCGGCCTTGCGAATCGCCTGGGCGGCGAACTTGGGCGTCGTGAAATTCATGAAGATGTTGGCGCCCGAGCCCGCCAGCGAGATCATCTGTGAATCGACCGTCGGATCGGTGAGCTCGTAGCTCTGCTCGGCCACCAGCAATTTGGCATTTTTGTCGCCCAGGGCCTTCTTCAGTCCCTTGAGGAAGTCCTTTCCATAATCGTCGTTCTGATAAAGCACTGCGATCTTGGGCACCTGCTGCATCTTCAGCCCGTAGCGGGTGAAGCCGACCGCCTCGGTCTCGAACGATGGATAGAACGGCACCGTCCACGGATACTGCTTGGGATCGTTGAACTTGCTACCCCCGGCCGAGATGATCAGCTGCGGCACCTTCTTGCCATTCAGGTAACGCTGTGTCGCCGAATTGGTCGGCGTGCCGACCGTGCCGACTTCGGCCAGCACGTTCTCCTCCTCAACCAGCTTGCGCGAAGCTTCGAGCGCCTTGGGCGGGCTGAAGCCGTTGTCGAGCATGATGAACTTGACCTTGCGGCCGTTGATACCGCCCTTCTCGTTGACGGCGTTAAAATAGGCTTGCTCTACGCGGCTATAGATGCCGAAGGCGGACGCCGGCCCGCTAAACGGCGCGCTCTGCCCGATCTTGATCTCGCTGTCGCTAACGCCCGGGCCGTAATTCTTGCCCTGCGCTTGCGCCGTCCCATGCGTCAGAGAAACCGTCGCCGCAAGCGCGAAGGCGGCCGCGCGTAACGCCACCGTATCCGAGCGCATCCTTCCCTCCGATTTATCCGCGACCTCTTCGATGGATCGCTGTGTGCGGAGTTAAAAACAGTCCATCCGGCTTGTAAACAGAAATTCTACCATTTGTTAGGAAATGCCACAGGAGCAACCGGACCGACGTGCGTATCCGTCGCGAGGCCGCGCTTGGTCGATCGACGGCGGGTAATGCAATCGTGCCAACAAAGCTCTCGGAGGGGCCTTAAAGCACCGTGAATCAAGCTTCCAAAGCAGTGGCATCGTTTCCCATAGGGAGCGCCAAACGGCTGGCCTGGTTCGCGGTAAATGCCAGCAGTGCCATCCATTCAGTTACAAGGCACGCGAGCGCTGTCGGGTCCACAAGCGCTTCTAAGGACACACCCCTTCTCGCTCATGTCTCTCCGAGAATGAGTCGCTCCATCGCCTTTGCGAAACCCTCGTCATTGTAGGAATCCGTGGTGGCGGTGGCCAATGCCTTGACCTCGGCAGGAGCGTTGCCCATGGCAATGCTCAGTCCCGAGCGCTCGAACATGGGCACGTCGGTTTGCTGGTCGCCGATCGTCGCAATCTCCGCCGTCGGAACCCCCAGGTGGCGCGACAGGAATTCCACCACCGCGCCCTTGTTGGCGTCCTTGTTCGTGACGTCGAGATAATAGGGCTGCGATCGGTTGGCCGTGGCGCGCTGGCCGAACGCCTTCCGGGCGTCGGCTTCGCAGCGCTGGACCTTGTCGAGATCGTCACTGACCCCGACGATCTTGGCGACCTGATCGAGCTTCTCCGCGACGTCCTTCACGACCACCGGCTCGAACTTGACCGTCCAGGCCTCGCGGGCCACGTGCGGCGCGTCGGCCCTGGTGATCAGCCAGTCGTTGCCGCGATAAACCCAGACATCTAGGCCGTGGTTGCGAATCAGCTCGATCGCGGCGGCGGCGACGTCGGTCGGCACCGTCCTTTGCTCGACGATCGAGAGGTCCGGCTTGATGACGAGGCCGCCATTGAAGCCGGAAATTGGCGTATCGAGTTTGAGGGCATCAAACAGCATGGCCATGCCCTTGGGCGGCCGGCCGCTGGTGATGGCGAAGCGTATGCCCGCGCGGTGAAGCCCTTGCACGGCGGCCTGCGCGCGCTTGGTCAGCACCTTCTGCTCGTCGACGAGAGTGCCATCGACGTCCGCCAACACCAAAGAAATCTTTCGCTTCTCTGCCATCGGAGCCTCCGCAGTGCTGGCTTACTCGAGTGGACGCCAGGCGCGACCGTCGCGTGCCAGCAGTTCGTCGGCCGCGGCCGGACCGTCGCTTCCCGCGGCGTAGTTCGGGAAGTCTGCCGGCGCCTTGCTCGCCCAAAGGTCGAGAAGCGGCTGCACCGCCTGCCAACCAGCTTCGATATTGTCGGCGCGCTGGAACAGCGTCGCGTCGCCGATCATGCAGTCGTAGAGCAGCGTCTCGTAGCCAGTGCTGGGTGCCGCGGCGAAATAGGACTTGTAGGCGAAGTCCATGCGGACATTCTCCAGCGTCACCATGGGCCCTGGACGCTTGGCGGCAAACTGGAGCGAAATGCCTTCGTCGGGCTGGATGCGCAGGATCATCCAGTTGGGATTCATCCGCTCCACATGTGTGCCGCGGAAAAGCGTGTACGGCGCCTGATGGAAGCGGATGGCGATCTCGGTCCAGCGCTGCTTCAGGTACTTCCCGGTGCGCAGATAGAAGGGCACCCCGGCCCAGCGCCAATTGTCGATCTGCAGCTTCCACGCGATGTAGGTCTCGACATTCGAATTGGGCGCCACGTCGGGTTCGTGACGATAGGCCTGGACCTGTTTGCCCAGCACGGTGCCGGCATCGTACTGGCCCCGGACGGCGTCCTTCATCGCCCGCCGGTGCGTCATCGGGCGTATGGCCTGGATCACCTCCGCCTTCTTGTCGCGAACGGCCTCGGCATCGAACGAGATCGGCGGCTCCATCGCCGTCAGCGACAGCAGCTGGAACATGTGATTGGGCACCATGTCGCGCAGGGCGCCGGTGACCTCGTAGAACTTGCCGCGCCGCTCGACGCCCACCGTCTCCGCGGCCGTGATCTGGACGTGATCGATGTGCTGGCGATTCCACAGCGGCTCGAACAGGCCGTTGGCGAAGCGCAGCGCCATGATGTTCTGGACCGTCTCCTTGCCGAGAAAATGGTCCATTCGATAGATCTGGGGCTCCTGCAGCGTCTTCAGGATCTCGGCATTGAGCGCCTTGGCCGACGGCAGGTCATGGCCGAACGGCTTCTCGATGACGACGCGGCGCCACTGCCCCGCCGTTTCCGTCACCATGTCCGCCTTGCCGAGCGAGGCGACGATGGAGCCGAAGAAGCGGTCCGGAACGGCGAGGTAGAAAAGATGATTGCCCGCCGTGCCGGCCGTCTTGTCGAGGCCCGCGAGGTGCTCCTTGAGCTGGCCATAGGCCTGCAGATCGGTGAAGTCGCCTTTTACGAACGTCATCCGGTCGGTCAGCCAGCGCCAGGCCGTCTGGTCGATGTGGTCGGCCTGGAACTCGCCGCCCCCCTTGGTGACGAACTCGTCCATCATCCGGGTGAGGCTGTCGCGCCATTCCTCCACTGTGCCCGGGCTGCGGTCGACACCGACCAGCCGGAATCCGTCGGGCAGCCGTTTTGCGGTTACCAGATTGTAGAGCGCCGGGGTGACCAGCCGCTTGGTGAGGTCGCCGCCCGCCCCGAAGATCACCATGGCGCAGGGCGGTGCGACGGCGGCCGTCTCGGCTTTCTTCGTAGTGCCTTGGGCAGCGGTGGAATGGTCTTGCATGGGTTCCACGTCCTTTACTGGCGGCCGAGCATCTCCAACGCGACTGCAACGATCTTGTCCGGCTCGAAACCGAATTTGCGCTGCAATTCCTTGAGTGGCGCGGAGGCGCCGAAGGCCTTCATACCGATGACCCGGCCTTGGTCACCGACATAGCGTTCCCAGCCCAGCGCCGAGGCCTGCTCGACGGCCAGCCGCTTCCTGATCCCCGGCGGCAGCACTTCGTCGCGGTAGGATTGCGGCTGGTGCTCGAAGATGTCCCACGACGGCATCGAGATCACGCGCGAGCGGACCCCCTTCGCTGTCAGCGCTTCATGGGCCTCGACAATCAGCGTGACCTCGCTGCCCGAAGCGATCAGCAGGATCTCGGGCGGTCCGTCGGCCGAATCCGCCATGACATAGGCGCCGCGCGCCACACCTGCCGCCGACGCGTACTTGCCGCGGTCGAATGTCGGCAACGGTTGGCGCGACAGCGCGAGCACGGCCGGCCGATGGCGGAGCTGCAGGATGTAGCGATAGGCCTCGACCACCTCGTTGGCATCGGCGGGACGCAGGACCACCAAGCCGGGAATGGCCCGCAGAGAGACGAGTTGCTCGACCGGTTGATGTGTAGGGCCATCTTCGCCGTCGCCCATGGCATCGTGGGTGAAGACGAGGAGGGTCGGCAGCTCCATCAGGGCGGACAGCCGGATGGCCGGCCGCGCGTAGTCGCTGAAGATAAAGAACGTCGCGCCGAACGCCCGTAGCTTCGAGAGCGACATGCCGTTCACGATCGCCGCCATGGCATGCTCGCGGATGCCGAAATGGAGGTTGCGGCCACCGGGACTGCCCGCCTCGAAGTCGCCTGCACCGGCGAACTTCAGCGTCGTCCTGTTCGAGGGGCCGAGGTCAGCCGAGCCGCCGAGGAACCAGGGAATGTTCTGGGCGAGCACGTTCAGCGTCGCGCCCGAGGCATCGCGCCCGGCGACGCCCTTGGGATCGGCCTTGAAGCTCGGCAGGTTGCGGTCCCACCCCGTTGGCAGCTCGCGTCGCTGCATCTGATCGATCTCGGCCGCGAGCTCCGGATATTTCGCGCGGTAGTCGTCAAACAGCGATTCCCAGCGCTTGCGTGCCTCCGCACCGCGCGCGCCGATTCCGTCATCGAACGCCGCCATGACTCCGTCAGGCACGAGGAACTTGGCGTCTTCCGGCCAGCCATAGGCACGCTTGGTGAGCCGGACCTCGTCCTCACCCAACGGCTCACCATGGGCGTCCGCGGTATCGACTTTGTGTGGCGAGCCGTAGCCGATGTGACTGTCCAGGATGATCAAGGTCGGTCGTCCCTCAGTCTTGCGGAAGATCGCCAGCGCATCCTGGATGCGCTCAAGATCGTTGGCGTCGCCGACCCGCAGCACGTTCCAGCGATAGGCCTGGAAGCGCGCGGCGACATCCTCGGTGAAGGCGAGCTTTGTGTTGCCTTCGATCGTGATGTGGTTGTTGTCGTAGATCCAGCAGAGGTCGTCGAGACCGAGATGGCCGGCGAGTGACGCCGCTTCGGAGCCCACGCCTTCCATCAGGCAGCCGTCGCCGCACACCGCGTAGATGTCGTAGTCGAACAGTTCGAAGCCCGGTTTGTTGTAACGGCTGGCTAGCCACTTGCGCGCGATCGCCATGCCGACGCTGGTGGCGATGCCCTGGCCCAGCGGCCCTGTCGTCGTCTCGACTCCCGACACCCAGTGATATTCCGGATGACCCGGCGCCTTGCTCTCGAGCTGGCGAAAATGGCGGATATCGTCGAGCGTAACCGACGGCTTGCCCAGGTTTTCATACTCGCCGTTCACCGCCTGGGTTTTCGTCAGGTAAAGCACGGACCAGAGCAGCATCGAGGCATGGCCATTGGACAGCACGAAGCGATCGCGGTTTGGCCAGATCGGGTCCTTCGGATCGAAGCGCATGATCCGGTTCCAGATCGTGTAGACCAGCGGCGCGAGCGCCATGGGCGTGCCGGGATGGCCCGACTTGGCCTGCTGGACGGCGTCGATAGACAACGTGCGGATCGTGTTGATCGCCAGTTGATCGAGTTCTGCAGAGGTCATGTCAACGGCTCCCGGCCGGCTTCTCGAGATGCCCGCCGAACTCGTAGCGCATGGCCGAGAGCAGCTTGTTCGCGAAGTCCGCCTCGCCGCGCGAGCTGAACCTCTCGTAGAGCGCCGCGGACAGCACGTGGGCCGGCACGCCCTCGTCGATCGCGGCCTTGAGCGTCCAGCGGCCTTCACCTGAGTCCGATACACGCCCACCGAATTTCGACAAGGCGGGATCCTCGATCAGGGCCGCGGCCTGAAGATCGAGCAGCCAGGAGGCGATCACACTGCCGCGGCGCCAGAGCTCGGTGATGTCCGGCAGGTTGAGGTCATATTGATAGTGCTCGGGATCGCGCAACGGCGTGGTTTCCGCGTCGACCGTTCCCGTCTTCTTGCCGATGTTCGCCGCCTTGAGAACCGCCAGGCCCTCGGCATAGGCCGCCATGACACCGTATTCGATGCCGTTGTGCACCATCTTGACGAAATGGCCGGCGCCATTGGCACCGCAATGCAGATAGCCTTGCTCGGATGTTCCGCCGGCCTTCTCGCGCCCCGGCGTGCGAGCGATGTCGCCCCTGCCCGGCGCGAGCGTGGCAAAGATCGGATCGAGATGCTTCACCGCATCGGCCTCGCCGCCAACCATCATGCAATAGCCGCGATCGAGTCCCCAGACGCCGCCACTGGTGCCGACGTCGACATAGTGGATGCCCTTAGGCTTCAGCTCCTTGGCGCGGCGGATGTCGTCGACGTAATACGAGTTGCCGCCGTCGATCAGGATGTCGCCGGCTTCGAGATGGGGCAGCAGATCGGCAATGCTCTTGTCGACCACGCCCGCCGGGACCATCAGCCAGACCGCGCGCGGCTTCTTCAGGGTCTTGACGAACTCGGCGAGCGAGGCGGTGCCGATGGCTTTTTCCTGCACCATCTCGGCCACCGCCTTGGCCGACATGTCGAATACTACGCATTCATGGCCACCGCGAAGGAGGCGGCGCACCATGTTCGCACCCATCCGACCAAGGCCGATCATTCCCAACTGCATGTTCAGTGCTCCTCGAACAGATCGACGAATTCCCGGTAACGGCCGGCAATCTGCTTGGCGGCCTCCTCACGCGTCGCCTTCCCGGCACGCCAGGCGACCAGCGGATCCCAGAAGGCGGTGCGGCCGACCGCAAAGCCCACGAAACCGGGCACCTTTGCGGCCACGCCGAGCCATTCCCGAACCTTGCTGTCATCCGCGCCGCGGCCGAGCACAATGCAGCCGACAGAATCGCGCCCGCCGGCGCGCGCCGTCGCCACGATCTCCCGGCAATCCTCTGCCCGATCGAGGCCTTCGATCTTCCAGATATCCGGCTCGACACCGGCCGCCTGCAGTTCGCGAAGGGCTGCAACCATCAGGCGGGGTCTGACCTCGAGATCATAGGCCCTCTTATCGCCCCCGAGCCGCTCGAGCTGGCCCTCCTCCGCCGGCACAAGCAGCTCGAACATGAAGCGGCTGCGATTGGCGCGTGCGAGGTAGTCGGACAGTCGCCTCAGGCGCGCCACCTGGCGCTGGTTGAGTTCGCGATCGCCCTCGGGGTTGTAGCGCACCAGCACCTTGCAGAAGGTCGGATCGAACGCCTCGATATGGCGCTGGAAGTCATCGCCATACTCGAACTCGAACTCCTCCTGCCCGCTCTTCTCCGCCGGACAGGCGGTAGTGATGCCCTTCGCCTTGGCGTCGCGGAGGATGGCCGCGCCGAACTGCTCATCGACCAGGATGGCGGACTTCGCCGCCGGGGCGCCCGCGGCCAGCGCCGCCAGGAAGCCGTCGTAGATGATCCGCTTGGAGCCGGCGATTTCGTCGGTCTGGGCCTCGCTGAGCGGCGGCTTCCAGCCGAACAGCCCGCTCTGAAAGGAGCCGCGGTGATCGAACGGCTGGACGTAGAGCGGGCGATCCCAGCCGCGCGGCATCACCCGGCCCCCTTCAGCTTGCGATAGCGCTGGATCAGCGCGTTGGTCGAACTGTCGTGGGCGAGCTCGGGAGCCGTCGTGCTCTCGAGCTCCGGGATGATCTTCTGGGCCAGCGCCTTGCCGAGCTCCACGCCCCATTGGTCGAAGGAATCGACCTGCCAGATCGTGCCCTGGGTGAAGACGCTGTGCTCGTAGAGCGCCACTAGCTTGCCGAGGGCGGCCGGCGTCAGGGCCTCGAGCATGAACGTGTTCGACGGCCTGTTGCCCTCGAACAGCCGGTGTGGCACCAGCCAGTCGGGCGTTCCCTCCGCCTTCACCTGCTTGTCCGTCTTGCCGAAAGCGAGCGCCTCGGTCTGAGCGAAGACGTTGGCCAGCAACATATCCTGGTGCCTGCCCAGCGGATTGGCCGTCCGCGCGAAGGCGATGAAATCGCAAGGGATGAGCCGCGTCCCCTGATGGATCAGCTGGTAGAAGGAATGCTGCCCGTTGGTGCCAGGCTCGCCCCAATAGATCGGCCCGGTGTCGTAGTCCACGGCGACGCCGTCGGCTGTCACATGCTTGCCATTGCTCTCCATGGTGAGTTGCTGGAGATAGGCGGGAAAGCGCTTGAGGTACTGCTCGTACGGCAGCACGGCCGTGGTCTGCGCACCGAAGAAATTATTGTACCAAAGAGCGAGTACCCCCATCAGCACCGGCAGATTTCGCTCGAACGGCGCGGTGCGGAAATGCTCGTCGATCTCATGGAAACCGTCGAGCATGGCGCGGAAGTTGTCGGGCCCAATGGCGAGCATGGTCGACAGACCAATGGCGGAATCCATGGAATAGCGACCGCCGACCCAATCCCAGAAGCCGAACATGTTGGCGGTGTCGATCCCGAACTTCGCCACTTCCTGGGCATTGGTGGAAACGGCGACGAAGTGTTTGGCCGTGGCTGCGGATTCACCATTCAAGCCAGACAGCAACCAGTCTCGCGCGGTGTGCGCATTGGTCATCGTCTCCAGGGTGGTGAAGGTCTTTGAAGAGATGATGAACAGCGTTTCCGCGGGATCGAGGTCGTGCACGGCCTCGGCAAAATCCGTACCGTCGACATTGGAGACGAAGCGGAAGGTCATGCTCCGCTCGCTGTAGTGCTTCAGCGCCTCGTACGCCATCACGGGGCCGAGGTCCGATCCGCCAATGCCGACATTGATTACATTGCGAATACGTTTGCCGGTATACCCCTTCCAGGCGCCGCTGCGCACCCGCTCGGAGAACTCCGCCATCTTGTCCAGAACGGCGTGGACCTCGGGCACCACATTCTGGCCGTCATGAAGGATGGACGCGCCGCGCGGTGCGCGCAGGGCCACGTGAAGCACCGAGCGTTTCTCGGAGGTATTGATCTGGTCGCCCCGGAACATCGCGTCGATGCGGTCCCGCAAGCCCGACTCCTGGGCAAGCTGAAGCAGCAACTCCAGGGTCTCTTCGGTGATCCGGTTCTTGGAATAGTCGAGATAGACTCCCGCAGCCTCGGCCACGAGCTTCTCGCCGCGTTCGCGATCCTTCGCAAAGAGCTGCCGCAGATGAACGCGCCTGATCTTCTGGTAGTGCTTTTTCAGCAACGCCCAGGCCGGGCGCTGATGCAAAGTCGGTACGCTCATTGGTCATTCCTCGGAAATAATTTCAGCTCGCCTTGCGGATCGCGACGCGCTTGGAATCGATGCGGGCCATCAGGTCGTTCCACGACTTCACAAACGACGAGGCGCCTTCATCCTGTAGCCGGGCCGCGAGCGCGTCGATATCAACGCCCGCCCGAGCGAAGCTCGCGAGAATCGTCTCGCAGTCGCCGCCATCAGAGCTGAGTGTCTGCCCGACCTCGCCATGATCGGCAAAGGCCGTAAGGGTCCCTTCCGGCATGGTGTTGACAGTAAACGGTGCGGCCAACGCCTTCACATAGAGCGCGTCGGAAGCTTTCGGATCCTTGGTGCCGGTGCTGGCCCACAGAAGGCGCTGTGCACGGGCGCCGTTGTTGGCGACACGCTGGAACCGCGGCGAGGCGAGCAGCTCGCGGTAGGCCTTGTAGCAGCGCTGGGCGACGGCGATCCCGAGTCGGTTGGTGAGTTCGCCAGGAACCTTGCCGCCAACTGCGACATCCCAGCGGCTGACGAAGAGCGAGGCCACCGAAGCAACGGCCGGGTTCAGGCCCGCGTCGATGCGGCGCTCGACGCCGCGCAGGTAAGCCTCGGCCGCAGCGATGTATTGCTCGCGTGAGAACAGCAACGTGACGTTGACCGGCACACCCGCGAAGATCGCCTCCTCGATAGCGGGCAATCCTTCCACCGTACCGGGAATCTTGATGAAGAGATTGGGCTTGCCGGCGCGGCGATGAAGGTCGACGGCTGCAGCCAAGGTGCTCTTCGTATCATGCGCCAGCAGCGGCGACACCTCGAGCGACACCCAGCCATCAACTCCATCCGTCCGGGCAAAGACAGGCTGAAACAAGTCGGCGGCGCGGGTCAGATCGGCCAGCGCGAGCGAGAAGAACAGATCCTCACCGGAACTGCCGGAGGACGCGGAAACGTCCTGATCGTACATCGCGCTGTTCTTGATCGCGTTGTCGAAGATCGTCGGGTTGGAGGTAAGCCCCGTCACCGAGAGATCGTTTATGTAGCGTTTCAGCGTGCCGTTGTTCAGCAGGTCGCGAGTGATGTTGTCGAGCCACAGGCTCTGACCGACATCGTGAAGCTTCCGGGTTGGATTAATCGTCATTCGCACCTCCAGGGCGGGGGCAGAGTCGCACCGCAGCATACCAAGCTGTGACCGGTCATGGTCGAGCAGATTACCGAACCGTTCGACCGTCACGTCCGCCAGCGGCAGGGCACTGGTTGGCTGGGGATCATGCGCGCACTGCCCTTGGTGAGGCAACACCGCCGCGACGCACTACGATACTCCAGAGTCCCCAAGGCAGTCCTCAAGGCCCTGCCGTTACTGCTCTCGAATCATGGCTTTCACCGCGTTCGCGCGACGCAGCCACAATACCACCTTATAGGCAGTCGAGATCAGGGCATGCCGGTGCCGTGGATCGTTTGCTCCGATGCACGCGGTCATGCGAATACAAGCGACGGCCGGAACACCATCGCTGCTTGGGAGCCCGCCATGGCACAGGAAGAGATGATCGCCGCTGGGGGCAGGCTCGACGTCGCAACCCTCGGCCGTCGCAATCTGCTGCAGGGCGCGCTTCTGGCCGGCGGTCTGCTGAGTGGCTGCACACAGGCGCCCCAGACTGGCGAAAGATTGACGGCCCTGGCGCCGATTCGAGCGCGGACCGACCGGATCTTCGATATCGCCGTCTGCCTGCGTCCCTTTCGCGCCACCGGGCCGCGCCTCGATACCGAGCGGCTGGGTGACACTCTCGTGGTCCACAATTACGGCCCTGGCGGAAGCGGCTGGTCATTGTCCTGGGGTTCGAGCACGATCGCGATACGCAAGGCGATGCAGGCCGGCCCGCGCGACGTTGCCGTGATCGGCTGCGGCGTACTCGGTCTCACCTCGGCGATCCTGGCCCAACGCGCAGGCGCACACGTGACGATCTATGCCAGCGAGATGCTGCCCCAGACCCGGTCGGCGCGGGCCACCGGCAGCTGGACGCCCGACTCACGCATCGCACTCACCCAGCCGGCCGGCCCCGCCTTCGCTTCCCTCTGGGAAGAGATGGCGCGGGCATCCTTCAAGGCACCGTGACTATCTCGGCTTGCCCGGCATTCCGGTAGAGTGGACCGACTACTATTCGGTCGCCTCCGAGCCTCGGCCTGCCACGCCAACGCCGGAAGCGCTCGACTTCGCGTCGTATGAGCACAGCATCAGCGATCTCATGCCCAGGCCGCGACGGATGCCGGACGATACCGCTCCCTTCCGCGCCTCGTCGGTCTATCGCAACGAAATCATGGTCTTCAATATTCCCGACTATGGTCACACGCTCCTGAACGATTTTTTCGTGGCCGGCGGCGCGTTCCGCCATGCCGTATTCAAATCGCCCACCGAGATCGCGGCCCTGCCCCAGAAGGTCGTGATCAATTGCACGGGCTACGGCGCGCGGGCGCTTTGGAAGGACGAGACGATTACGCGCCGGTCCGCGGCCAGATCGCGCGCCTGATCCCGCAGGCCGAGGTGCACTACGGCCTCTCCTACAAGCACGTCTTCGTCGTGCCGCGGCGTGACGGCATCGTCGTGCAGGCCATTGAGGGCGGTGACATGAAGGGCTATGGCGACACCAACGAGAGGGCCGACCGCGGCGAGGCGGACCGTGCCGTCACGACCCTCGCAGAGCTGTTCAGGCCGCCGCTGTGGCGCGGCACCACGGCGGTGGCCTGACCGGTTTGTCAGGCCTCGAACGCCGTGGCGTGTTCTTCCCGCCAGGAAATCCCTACGGCGCCTGAACCCGGAACGGATGGCGCCGTGTCGATCTGCCGAAGCGCAACGCATTCCGTCCCGTCGGCCATCCGCATGACGTATTTGCGCGCCGTTCCCAGGAAAACCGTGTCGGTAATGGTGCCGGCAAGCCCATCTCCCCCGGCCCCTAGGACCAGTCGTTCTGGCCGGACCGCGATGACAGCCTCGGCACCGACAGCGATCGGCCGGCGCGTGGTTGCACGGACGCGGCCGCCGGCCGTCTCGATCTCGCAAGTCGCCCCGGTGCTCGCGGTCACCCGCCCTTCGATGAAGTTCGTGTCGCCGACGAAGCCCGCGACGAAGCGGGTTTGCGGCCGATCGTAAAGCTCCTCGGGCGTACCGATCTGCTCGACACGGCCGTGATTAAAGACGGCAATGCGGTCGCTCATGGTGAGCGCCTCTTCCTGATCGTGCGTCACGTAGAGCACCGAGATGGCGCGCTCGCGCTGCACGCGCTTGATCTCGAGCTGGAGTTGCTCGCGCAGTTTCTTGTCGAGCGCGCCCAGCGGCTCGTCCATCAAGAGCAAGGCCGGCCGGTAGACCAGGGCCCGCGCGAGCGCCACGCGCTGTTGCTGACCACCAGAAAGCTGCTTGGGCAAGCGATCGCCATGATCGGACAGCTTGACCAGCGCCAGCGCTTCGTCGACCAGGCGCGCGATTTCAGCCGAACCGGTGCCGCGCATCTCGAGCGGAAAGGCAACGTTGCGCCGAACGGTCATGTGCGGGAACAACGCATAGTGCTGGAACACCATACCGATATCGCGCCGGTAAGATGGCAGCCGCGCGACGGATTGGCCGTTCAGCGCGATCGTCCCCGCATCGGGCTGCTGCAGGCCCGCAACCATCATCAGCGTTGTGGTCTTTCCCGATCCCGAGGGACCGAGGAGCGTGAGGAATTCGCCGGCGCGCAGATCGAGATCGAGATTGTCAACCGCGACCACCGACTCGTAGCGTTTGCTGATCCCTGCCAGCTCGAGGACGTTCTTGGCCATCAGGTGATCCGCGAGCCGCGGCCACCGCGCAACGCCAGATCCGCGATCAGGACCAGAAGCGCGAAGGCGAAACAGACCGAGGCGATGGCCGAGATCGTCGGATCGAAGTCGCCCAGCAGGTTCGACCACATCTGCACAGCCACGGGCCGCACGCGCGCGGAGCTCACGAAAAGCGCCACGATCAGCTCGTCGAAGGAGAGGATCATCGTGATCAGAAGCGAAGAAAGCACCGCCGGCAGGATGAGCGGCAGCGTGATGCGACGGAAGGTAGCCCAAGGCGGTGCGCCCAAGGTCGACGCCGCCTGCTCCA